>ERZ767114.1593-NODE-1593-length-10724-cov-3.189067_pt1 | contig 10724 bp, 11 predicted proteins | sample MGYA00374952_ERZ767114 | MGnify/ENA primary metagenome ERZ767114 (study PRJEB28939, sample SAMN06267156) | marine metagenome | isolation source: Columbia River Estuary | place: USA:Columbia River Estuary, USA | collected 2012-05-05 ...
TTACCCGATCCGGTAGGACCGCACATTAGTGCAGTCACTTCCGCAGCGCCGACACGTTCTACTAGCGCAAGTAGATGCTGACTGGTTTCGTCAACAAAAACATATGAATCGTTCTTGAGAAGACGCAAGCGGGCGAGTCCTGCAATTTTTTCCCAACGATGTAACTGATCATCGTCATCGGAGATTACATCGTCTACACCGCACTTAATCGCCTCAACTGTGCTATCCAAATCTCCCGGTGCTACGCGCAAAACCAAATAGATCTTGGAACCATAATGCTGCTTGAGGGTACGAATCATTTCAATGTTGGGCAGCTCGCGGCGGTGCATACACAAAACACAGGGACCAAAGCCGTTTTGTTCCACATATCGAGAGACTTCGGCAGGGCCCATACTCTGAGGACGGAAACCCGCCTTGGTCAGCAATGCCATAACACTTATGTCTATGGGAGAGGACTCGTCCCAGATAAGGTCTATTGATTGTTCTTGATACATAAGATCGCTTCGCAAATTAACATTCGTTGCGTGTCTTAAAGCAAATGCCGTGCCAAGAATTAAATCGTTAAAAAACAATAGGTTATAGGAGGGTGGCGAATATTTGCCAGTTTTTTCCAACGGTTGCCGAGTTGCCGCAATGGAATGTGTCGTTATTTCGACAGGAACAAAAAAACCTTACGAGGCCGAAGGACTGAAGCGTTTTTTAGCAGCTGCGAACCGCTTTAAGCGGCAACCACCTTAAGGTCATACTTCTTTATTCGCTCGATGAGTGTTGTTCTTTGCATACGCAATAATTTGGCGCAGCGGCTCACATTACCATCCGTCTCAGTCAACGCTCGCTGAATAATATCTTGCTCAACATCACTCAAAATGCCTTTCAACGATTGCCCTTGTTGACGGAAGTCATCAAACCCTTGGGCACGCATGATAATTGCTTCAAACTCTCGATCTTCTTCAGATACTTCAGTTGCAGCACTTGTGGCTACTGGACCCGCTCGGTCGATATCGGGAGTTTGCGTTTTTACGGTATCGTCATGGAACATGATATCTTGCAGAGAGGGCTGTTCTGATACAGCACTATCTCCAACAATATCTGACGCCAGTTCTGTCATGCCTACCGGTAGCATTGTTGGCGACACGTCCCTGATCGATAGGCGCTGCCCGGGGTGCAATACGGACAGTCGATGCATCATATTTGACAGTTCACGGACATTTCCCGGCCAGTCATAGGCCTGCATAACATAAGGAACTTACTATCTAGGGTGCCGACATAGTTTTTCTGCGTGGCGAAACTCTTCGCAAAGTGCTCCACCAGTGCAGGCACTTCTTCTCTACGTTCTTGCAATGGTGCTACACAAAGCGGAACCACGTTAATGCGATAGTAGAGGTCGGCACGAAAACGCCCTGCCTTTATTTCCTCTTCAAGGTTTCTGTGGGTAGCGGCTACAACTCTTATGTCTACATGAATGGGCTTGTTCGAGCCCACCGGCACCACAACCTTTTCTTGCAGCACGCGCAACAACTTCACTTGCATGGCCATAGGCATATCGCCTATTTCATCAAGGAAAAGCGTACCTCCATGGGCCAATTCAAATTTCCCTTTCCGATCTTTTTGTGCTCCTGTAAACGCACCTTTTTTATGACCAAAAAGTTCGCTTTCAATTAATTCTGAAGGTATAGCAGCACAGTTCACTTCTACCATGGCATTTTTTGAACGAGCACTTTGCTGATGTATTTGATGCGCGACCAATTCCTTTCCTGAACCGTTGGCCCCTGTAATAAGAACACGCGCATCAGACGGCGCGACTTTTTCAATAAGTCCACGCAACTCCATCATTCCCGAACTCTCGCCAATCATGGTGTATTTCTTGCTCACCTTCTTTTTTAGCGTTTTGACCTCTTGTACTAGCGTTTTCTTTTCGAGCGCATGTCGAACGGTACTTAATAATCGATTTAAGTCAGGAGGCTTCGGTAAATAATCGAAGGCGCCTTTTTTCAAGCAGTCAACAGCCGTATTAATGTCACCATGTCCACTAATCATGATGACTGGAATTTCAGGATTTATAGCCATCATTTTTTCAAGGACTTCAACACCGTCCATGTGAGGCATCTTTATATCACAGAAAACCAGATCCCAGGCACCGTCACCAAAAACCGCTATGGCTTGCTTGCCATCTGCCGCTTCATGAACATCGTTCGACGCATCCTCCTCCAAGAGTATCTTCTTTAGTACGCGACGAATGGCCTCTTCGTCTTCTATCAATAATATTCTGCTCATGCTCAATTCTTAAAGTGCACCTGCTGTGTTGTCATCATTTTTCGATGCAATATTTTTGCTATTACCCTCAATACCATTACCGAATTATTTAGCAATTTCTGTCCCTTGCCAAACTGTACGTTGTGGGAATGGAATAATGATTTTATTTTCACGAAATGCACGATCAATCGCAAATCGTAGTTCACTTTTGATCTTTTCAATATGGAATAGGTTTTGGGTGTAAAAGTTCAATTCAAAAACTATTGCGCTATCTCCAAAATCTTTAAGAATGACCAAAGGTTCTTTCCTTGATTCTAATTCAGTATGAGCTATCGCGACTTGCCTTAACAAGTCAGCTACTCTTTGGGTATCACTGCCGAACGCCACGCCCACCTCAACTGAAAACCGAGTGGTCTCTTCGCTCCGTGTGAGGTTTATAACAACTTCGTTGGTCAATTTGCTATTAGGCACTATAATAAGGATGTCATCGCGTGTGCGCAGCGTTGTCGTGCGTAGTCCTACAGCTTCAACCTTTCCAAACTGCTCCCGAAGTTGAATAATATCGCCAACGGAAAGCGTACGTTCCATTAAAATAATTACACCTGAGCTCAGGTCCTTAAACGCATCCTGTAAACCCAAACCTAAACCAACAAATAATGCGGTTTCGGCGGCGAGAAGGGTAGTGACTTTAACGCCTACAGTTTCGAGGGCCATAACTATGACCACTGTATAAATCAGGTATTTAGAGATCTGAAGAATAGTATAGCGACGCCCTTCGTCGAAACTCGATCCCTTTACGCCACGCAAGAATGCTCTACCCAAGGCCCAGATTCCGATGCGTGCGCCTAAAAAGAGAAAGATAACTTGAAATACACCTTGTACAGAAAGTCTAAAGGTATTGTACCCCCAAATTTTATAACTCAACAACGCGTCAAAAAAATTGCTTATTGATTCTAGTATTTCAGCCATTTGAATAGTTCTTTCCAGGTTACTTTTTTACCATACATTAAGATTCCAACTCGGTAGATTTTACCAGCCAGTCCAACCACAATGAAGAAGGTGGCTACTAATATAGCACCACTTAGAAAGACTTCCCATAACGGAATGCCAAAAGGTAGTCGAGCCATCATGGTAATGGGTGAGGTCAATGGAATCATACTCATCCAAAAGGCCAACGTGCCATTCGGTTCTTGAACTACACTCATTGTTGTAGTGAGTGCTAGGATCATAGGGATGGTGACAGGTAACATGAATTGTTGGGTGTCAGCTTCCTGGTCTACCGCACTTCCTACCGCGGCGAATAAGGCACTGTAGAGGAAATATCCGCCGAAAAAGTAAAATAAAAATCCAAAGCTAATGGTGATAAAATCAATGGAACGAAGCATGTCAATTACATCGAGTCCAGGGATTTTTGCAGCAGCATTACCCGCCGCCGCATGCTCGGCAAATAGTTCAGGAAAAAAAACTGTACTAATCACCGTGTAGAAAATACCTGAAAGACCAATCCAAATTGCGAATTGGACTACTCCAACTAATCCAATGCCAATAATCTTACCCATCATGAGTTGGTAAGGGCGAACGCTTGAAATAATGACTTCTACAATGCGACTGCTTTTTTCTTCCATCACTCCGCGCATGACTTGCACCGCATAAAAGAAAATGAAAATATAAATCAAAAGGCCGGTAAAGTAACCCAGTGCCATTTTAATCGGTACAGCACTTTGCTCGTCATTTCCTTCGTCGTCAAGCGTGAAACTTTGTATGGTGACATTCGTCTTGATTTGCGCAATGATCTCAGGATCAACCCCGTTTTTCAAGAGTTTTGCTTTATCGATTTGCTGCTCAAGTAAATAATCTAGATATCCCTGCAGCTCCATGGAGGGGTCTTCCTTACCAAAAAGCAATACATTGTTTTTGATGAAATCAGGATCCCAATTTGATCCAGAAGGAATGTAAAGCAAGGCGTCGTATTCAGAATCTCTAAAAGAAGTCTTGGCCAATTCTAAATTGGTTTCTCTCGGATCAAGATATTCTATTGCATATTGTTCTTTTCCTTCATGAGGTAAAAGCAACGAAGGCTCATCAAGAACAATAATGCGCTTACTATCTTCAGGCATCGATGCCAAAAGCCCTGGCGCAAAAATGAGCGCCGCAAAAGCGACTGGCACTATAAGGGTGACCAGTATAAAAGATTTTTTACGAACGCGTGATAGGAATTCACGTTGTATGATCAAAAAAATAGGGTTACTCATGATTCCAAGGTTTAGGTCCGTTCTTGACGATTTCAATGAAAATATCATTTACCGTTGGAAGTACTTCTTCAAAGGCCACCAATTCACCTTTTTGACTTAAGGAAATAACCAATTCTTTAGGGAATTCGGCAGCTTTGAGTACAGTTAAGTATCCCATAGGGTCTTCGCGTTGCAAAAAAACTTCATGCCCACCCCAGTCGTCGATCACTGTGCGTGTCGTAAATGCAAAAGTGCCGTCCTTATAATGCTTCCGGATATCCAATAAATTGCCTTCAATCATGACCGTACCATTATCAATCAATCCAATATGGTTGCATATTTCTTCCACACTCTCCATGCGGTGCGTAGAAAAAATCACGGTCGCACCATTTTCATTAAGGCGTTGGATTTCTCCTTTGATCAGGTTGGTGTTGATGGGGTCGAAGCCAGTAAACGGCTCGTCAAAGATGAGGAGTTCAGGTTCATGTAAAACCGTAGTTACGAATTGCACCTTTTGCGCCATTCCCTTGCTTAGATCCTCCACTTTTTTATCCCACCAACCGCTCATTTCTAAGCGTTCGAACCATTCTTTTGCTTTGCTTCTGGCTTCGTTTGTAGTGAGGCCTTTCAAGCGGGCTAAATAGAGTACCTGCTCGCCGACTTTCATTTTTTTGTACAGTCCACGCTCCTCCGGAAGATATCCAATGCGTGCTATATCTCTGGGTTGCAGAAGTTCCGAACCAAAGTACACCTCACCTTTATCTGGTGCGGTAATCTGGTTCATTATCCGAATGAATGATGTCTTACCCGCTCCGTTTGGACCAAGCAATCCATAGATGCTACCTTTAGGTATACTAAGGTCAACTCCATCGAGCGCAAGCTTCGCGCTATACTCTTTAGAGACCTTTTTGGCTGTAATCATGGCTGTTAATTCTAGGATATAAAAACTCCCACCAATATGGTGGGAATGTAAAGTACGAAACCTATTTAAGAGAACATCTCCTTGACTCGGTCAAAAAAGCCTTTGTCCGATTTACCTGGATTAGGCTCGAAATTTTCATTCCCCTTAAGCTTTTCGACTGCTTTCTTTTCTTCACCATTCAGATTTTTCGGTACCCAAACATTCACGTGAATGAGTTGATCCCCTTTTCCATAGCCTTGAACGCTGGGTAGTCCTTTGTTTTTAAGTCGAAGGATCTTACCTGGTTGTGTACCTGAATCGATTCCAATTTTCACCATGCCATTAACGGTTGGTATTTCTACTTGCGTCCCGAGGGCGGCATCTGGAAAACTTAAGTTCAATTCGTAATGTAAATTTTCTCCGTCTCTTGTCAGATGATCGTGCTGAATTTCTTCAATTAACACAATTAAGTCGCCAGCAACACCGCCGAGCACTTCATTTCCTTTACCACCAACGCGTAATTGCATCCCGTCTTGAACGCCTGCCGGGATGTTAACACTTACAACTTCTTCCTTGCGATCTAGACCATCGCTACCTACGCCAGAAGGTTTTTGGTCTACGACTTTACCACTCCCATTACAGGAAGAACAGGTAGCGGCAGTGCGCATCTGGCCTAAGATAGTATTCGTCACCTGTTGAACCTGACCTGCACCGTTACAGGTACTACAGGTTTTAAACGTGACGCCTTCAGCGATTTTTGCTCGACGAATTTTCATTTTCTTTTCTACTCCTTCTGCAATCTCTTCCAGAGTCAATTTCACTTTTACCCGAAGGTTAGAGCCTTTAGCTTGTCTACGTTGACCGCCACCACCGAAACCGCCAAAACCGCCGAAGCCGCCACCTTGGCCGCTCCCACCGCCAAAGATGTCCCCAAACATATCGAAGATATCGTTCATGTTCCCGCCAAAACCGCCGCCTGCACCTGCGCCAAAGGCTTGGTGTCCAAACTGGTCGTACTTACGACGCTTTTCCTCGTTGCCGAGCACATCATATGCTTCTGCCGCTTCTTTAAATTTATCTTCTGCTTCTTTATTGTCAGGATTCCGATCTGGATGGTACTTCAAAGCCACTTTACGATAGGCTTTTTTGATTTCGTCTTGACTTGAATCTTTTGAGACGCCTAGTAGGTCGTAATAATCTCTTTTTGCCATTTTATGCTTCTTTACCTACGACTACTTTTGCGTAGCGCAATACTTGCTCACCAATTTTATAGCCTTTCTCTACCTCGTCAATTACCTTTCCAGTAAGTTCAGGACTTGGCGCCGGGATTTGTGTAATGGCTTCCATTTCTTCAACATCGAAGGCTCTGCCTATGGTACTCTCCATTGCGATCAGCCCTTTGTTCTTGAGCGTCTCACCCAATTTATGTTGGATTAACTTTAGCCCCTCCAATACCGCTTCGTTCTCGGGAGTCGCCTCTGTGTTTTTTAAGGCTCTGTCAAAATCGTCCAAAACTGGCAACAATGCAGCTAAAGTGTCTTTGTTGGCACTGTCCATCATTTGAAGGCGCTCTTTCGCTGTACGCTTTCTGAAATTTTCGAATTCAGCATACAGACGTAGATTTTGATCTTTTAAATCTTGAACTTCGTCTTTTAGTTTTTCAACCGGGTCAGCCTCAACCGTTTGTTTTTCAGTTGTTTCTGCATCAATTTCTTGCGTTTCTTCGATCTTTTGCTCTGGGCTTTCTTGATCCCGTTCTTCTTCTTTATGTTGTTCCTTTTCAGACATTTTTTGGGTGGGTTGTTACTCTTACCTTCTTATTTAAGCAAAATGTTAGCCAATTTACCTTTCGCTGACACGTTGTCAGCGAAAGGATTACGATGGCAAAATTTCGGGCATAAAAAAGGCGCGGCGAAACGCCGCGCCTTATCGACTTTTGGTCCGTTATTTTTTGAGCTTAGCTAACGTGTTTTCCAACGCTTGGCCACGTAAATTCCTTTTAATTACTATACCGTCACCGTCGATCAGGTAGGTGGCAGGAATGCTATTCACACCATAAAGGCCAGCCGCTGCATTTCTCCAGCCTTGAAGGTCACTAACATGGTTTTCCCAAACCAGGCCATCTTTTTTAATACCGTTTATCCAAGCGGCTTTATTCTGGTCAAGACTTACTGAGAACACAGTAAATCCATTACCATTCTTAAACGCCGCGTCCTTGTAAGCATTGAATGTACGGACCACATTAGGGTTTTCCATACGGCATGGACGGCACCAAGAAGCCCAGAAATCTAGTAACACGACTTGACCTTTAAGTTCACTGAGTTTGCGGATATTGCCTTGCGGGTCTCGCATGGCTATATCTGGGGCTTTATCACCAATCCCAACCGCTGCCATTTGATTGGCGGCTAATTCTATGGGACGAGCTACTTCATAGTTAGCTTGCGAAGCTGTTGTAATAAATCCTAATACTACGAGGACAGCCCCGGAGAATAATAATTTCATGATTTTCATAGGAATAAACGTTTACAGTCGAACAATATCAGCACCTAAAGCCTGCAGACGGCCGTCAATATTCTGGTAACCGCGATCGATTTGATTAATATTATGAATGGTAGATGTACCCTCTGCGCTCAAGGCAGCAATAAGGAGACTGACTCCGGCGCGAATATCCGGCGAAGTCATGGTTGTTGCACGTAAAGGAGATTGTTTATCTAAACCGATCACAGTCGCTCTATGCGGATCACACAGAATGATTTGCGCGCCCATATCAATAAGCTTGTCAGTAAAGAACAATCGACTTTCGAACATTTTTTGATGAATCAAAACGGAGCCTCGTGCTTGAGAGGCAGTCACTAGGATAATACTCAATAGATCGGGTGTGAATCCTGGCCAAGGCGCATCAGCAATGGTCATGATAGAGCCATCAATAAAACTCTCTATTTCGTAATGGTCATGCGACGGAATGAATAAATCATCACCACGTAATTCCGTATGAATACCTAATCTTCTAAAAACCGTCGGGATAATTCCTAGGTCGGGATAACTTACATCTTTGATCGTTATCTCAGATCCCGTCATTGCCGCCATGCCAATCCAGGAACCAATTTCAATCATGTCCGGTAAAATTCGATGAGTGGTGCCACCCAACTCTAAAACACCTTCAATGTGGAGCATATTCGAGCCAATACCATCGATTTTAGCACCCATGCAAACAAGCATTTTACAGAGTTGCTGTAAATACGGCTCACATGCTGCATTGTAAATAGTGGTCTTACCCCTAGCCATCACTGCGGCCATTACAACGTTGGCCGTTCCAGTGACCGATGCTTCATCAAGAAGCATATAGGTTCCTTTCAATTGAGATGCATCGACACTGTAGAACGAGTCTTTAGCATCGTATTTAAATTTAGCCCCCAACTTCTCAAAGCCTAAAAAATGCGTATCAAGTCTTCGGCGTCCAATTTTATCACCACCCGGCTTTGGTATGAAGGCTTTTCCGAAACGTGCTAAAAGTGGTCCTACGATCATTATGGAGCCACGTAAACCAGCGCCTTTTTGCTTAAATGTCTCTGAGGTCAAGTAGTCTAGGTTGACATTTTCTGCTTTGAATGTAAAGTCGCCTGGCCCGTTCTTTTTGACATATACCCCCAAATCAGCTAAAAGATCAATGAGTTTATTGACATCTACAATATCTGGGATGTTACTGATTCTAACCTCTTCTGGAGTGAGCAGTACAGCACAAAGAATTTGTAACGTTTCGTTTTTAGCTCCTTGCGGAGTAATGGCACCTTGTAATTTCTTGCCACCCGTAATTTTAAATGTCCCCATGTAGTTTTAGAATCTTCTTTTCTTCTTCTTGTTATTATTGTTTCCTTTTTTGCGAACGGCTGTTGTTTTCCGTTCGGCGGGCGAAATATTGAATGATTTTGCATGTGGCAAATCAATACCTTCAGTTTTTAATTGCCCTTCAGATAGTTCACTGAGATCTGTTAAAATCGTGGTATCAGCGACAGTGTCCTTGTTGAATTTCAGGTAATTGCGTTTCATCGCATAGGCGATTCCGTAAATCAACGCCTCTTTTTCTTCACCATCCTCCATTTCAATGGCGTGCTTTACCATTGTCTTTACAACACCTCCGTAATGGCGGAATTTACGCGATTTCTGAGGGTACGGAACTTCATCAGGAAGACCTACGAAATTTTCAGCCGTAGGAATGTCATACGGACTTTCCACGTCCAATTGAAAATCTGACATTATGAACAAGTGATCCCACAATTTATGTGTGTAATCAGGTGCATCTCGAATTGCAGGATTGAGGTTTCCAATAACATCAATAATGCTTTGTGCTACTTTATTACGATGCTCTCTGTCTTCTATTGTTAGGCAATAGTCCACCATACGTTGCACGTTGCGCCCGTATTCAGGAATCTTTAATGTTGTACGATCTGTATTATATTCCATGCTTTCAAATAAGTAAATTCTTTTGTTATACCGCCCGGACCTTTGCAAATTTTAGCAACAATCTTTTTTCACCCGCATTATCAAACGTGATGATGGCTTTTGCGTCGGCTCCCGCACCTTCAAGATTCTTAACTGTACCTAGTCCAAACCTACCGTGTACCACACGCATACCAACCTTGAGTTCTTCCGGCTTGAGATTGTCTCCACTTGCCTCAAAACCATCTCCTGAGGCGCTTACCTTTTTAAGCGGTTTTCCGCCTAGTGTAGGTTGCGCTGGTGCCACCGCGCTACCTGGTCCTAGCGTGCTTCTGCCAGTTTTTCCTTCCGGTTTATTGGAGCCCCAATTTTTATTACTGCCTTTGTAAACCGTTTGTCCTTTTTGATTCCCTACAAAACTTCCTCCAAAGGCACTGTCCAGCGCAGGCGAACTAAAGCTCGTAGGTGCAAACTCCGGAATATGGATGTCTAAGTATTTCGCATCAATTTCGTCTATGAATCGTGAAGGTTCGCAATCGATCAATTTCCCCCAACGGTATCTGGTATGCGCATGTGTGATATGTGCACGTTTCTCAGCTCTGGTCAAAGCTACATAGAATAAACGACGCTCCTCCTCTAATTCACTCCTACTTCCCATACTCATCATGCTTGGGAATAAGTTTTCTTCTAATCCGACCATGTAAACATAAGGGAACTCTAATCCTTTGGCTAAATGTATGGTCATCATACTTACCTTCGGCTGTCCATCGTCTACCTCATTATCGCGATCGGTTAATAGCGCTACATCAGATAAAAAGTTTGAAAGTGAGGGATCCCCTTCAGCCAATTCCTTTTGCTGTTCACTAAAATCTTTAATTCCATTAAGTAATTCCTGGACGTTT
>ERZ767114.1594-NODE-1594-length-10717-cov-2.562594_pt1 | contig 10717 bp, 7 predicted proteins | sample MGYA00374952_ERZ767114 | MGnify/ENA primary metagenome ERZ767114 (study PRJEB28939, sample SAMN06267156) | marine metagenome | isolation source: Columbia River Estuary | place: USA:Columbia River Estuary, USA | collected 2012-05-05 ...
TCTGCTTTAAGTCAACAAATCACCAAGCTTGAATCACAAGCAGAAACTGCTAGCAAATATAATAAACACCAAGAAAATTTAAAATTCCAAGAAGCGCAGATTTGGGCATTAAAGAAGAGGGATGCGAATGAGTCTTGGGACCAAATAAAAACACTTATTACTAACCAACAGACTGAATTAGATCAATTTACAACAGCATTAAGAGATATCGAAGTGAACGTTGAGAATGCAAGGCAAGAGCACGCCGATACATCTAACGAAATTAATTCTGCACAGGCTAAATTTTATGAGGTAAATGCCCTTGTATCTGATGCAGAAAATGCTCTAAATAATATTAAAAATAATTTAGAGAGATTGAAGGTTACATTGGTTGAGAGTGAGGAAAAATTGAAATCTCATACCACCTCAATCGATGAAATTGAAAAAGCGATGGAAGAAAATCAAAATTTAATACAAATCGAAAATGAAAAACTTTCTCAGCACCAACAAAATGCAGTAGCTGATAAAGCCAGTCTCTTGAAGGTAGAAGCTGAATATAGGGCAGCTGTTGAGAAGTTAGAAGTTCAGCAAAGGGAAAATCAAAAAATATACGAGTTAATTAATTTAGAATCAACTCGAATTGATTATATCAATAAAGGCATTGAGGATTTAGAGGTAAGAAAAAAACAACTTCATGATGAATCCTTGGCAATTAAAGAAAGTGGAGGAAGTCATGACAGCACCTCTCCAGATCACATAGGAGATATAGATAATCAAATAACGCTCGCGGATAATGAGTTATCAGAGAAAAAAGAATTGCTTAGTAAGATAGAAAAAGAAACAGACAGCCTCAACTTGAGAAAAGATGAGCATCTTAAAAATTTTCAGCAGACTGAAATACAAATCTCGACCCTGTCGAGCTTTGTGGAGAGCGAAATGAATGATGAGCATACCAGTGAATTTCTTAATGAAGCAGGTATTGATAAAGAAAGGAATATATTTAAAAGAGTTGATATCGAAAAAGATTGGCAAAAAGCTGTTAGCTTTCTTCTTTCAGAGTATAGCAGTGGCTATGAAAGCAAAAGAATATCCCCTAAATCACTTAAAGAGATACCAACAAGCATAGCTATTGTATATGAGGGAAGTTCAAACAAGACAATTACGCATAACGCAAAACTCACGCCACTGCTTTCAAAAGTATCTTCTAAAATACCTAATATAAATAATGCATTAACAGAATGGCTTTGTCATGCCTATATTACAAACGAACAAGATCTAGAGGTTAATATTAAAGATCTTAACTTTGGTGAAATATTGGTTGATCAGTCTGGAAATATTCATGGTAAAAACTTTCAAGTATTTCGATCTGAAAATAAAACAAAATCTAACAAACTTACTAATCTTAAGCTGCTTGAAGACTTAAAGAAAGATTTACCCGGATACAGGAGTGAGCTAGATAAAACTATTAACAAAACAGATGAACATGTAGAAAATTTAGCGACAACAAAAAAAGAAGTTGAGCTTTTATCTGAGAAAAAATTTAATCTTATTGAAGAGAAAAATTCAATTAATTTAGAGGTAAATAAGCAGCAACAAATTAAAATTCATAGGCAAGAAAGAATTGTCAATATTGGCATCGAGCTTGAAGAGGCTGATAAAAAAATAAGTAGTTTTATGGAGGAGCTTAGTCAAAAACAAAAGAGTCTCGACGAACATAGTAAAGATAAATTAAATTTACAAAACAAATTAGAGGAATTATTGAATGACAAAAAAACCTCTGAGGTAAAATTTGAATCAGAAAGAGAAAAGGTATTTGCAAGAGATAAAATAGAGCAAGAACTTTTATTCAATCTAAAAATTCATCAGAACAAACATGAAGATTTCGTTGAAAAATTAACTCACAATACCAACGAAAAGCTTCGCTTAGAAAAGTTAATAAATGACTCCCATACCCAATTAAATGAAAAAAATTCTGAAAATCAAGAATCAATTCTTAAAGAAAGCCTTCAAGAAAAAGAACAGGCAGAAAAAAATCTTATTAAAGCAAGAGAGGATCTTTTGACGAAAGAAACTAATCTGAAAAATTTAGAAAGCAAAAGACTGGAAAAGCAACACTCACTGAATCCACTTACTGAAAAAGTCCAAGAATCTAAAATTTTAGAAAGAGAATCACAGATCCTATTCCAGCAATGCTGCCATGAAATTGAAAAAACCTCTTTCGATGAAAGTGCTTTGCTTGATGCAATCGATGATGACGCAAATGTCGAATCGATAATAGAGAAGTGTGATGCACTCCGCCTTAAAATGGAACGTCTTGGTCCAGTTAACCAAGCTGCTATCGATGAATTAAATTCCATCCAAGAAAGAAAAAATTATCTACAAAAACAATCTGATGATTTAACTGAAGCGATGACGACACTTGAGAATGCAATTAAAAAAATCGATAGTGAAACAAAGGAAAAATTAGATACAACATACAAAGAAGTTAACAAAAATTTCAGTGAGTTTTTTAAAAGATTGTTTATGGGAGGAAGGGCAGAGCTTCAATTGATGGGGGATGAAATTTTAGATACAGGTCTCCAAGTATCAGCCCAACCCCCTGGTAAAAAAAATACAACGATTAATCTTTTGTCAGGTGGGGAAAAAGCATTAACAGCAATATCGCTTATATTTGCTTTATTTAAATTAAACCCCTCTCCGTTTTGCGTTATGGATGAAGTAGATGCACCATTGGACGATACCAATACAGGTAATTTTTGTTCTTTAGTAAAGGAAATGGCAGAAAAGACACAGTTTTTAATCGTTACACACAACCGAATTACCATGGAGATTGCAGAACAATTAGTCGGTGTTACTCAGCAAGAACTTGGAGTTTCAAGGATTGTCGAAGTAGATATGAGGGATATTGACGATATGGAGCTAGCTTACTAAATATGAATGATGTTCAACTTGCACTATTAATTACGAGCGTAGCCATTATTTTTGTCCTAATCATCTACAATTGGAGTGAATTAAAAAGATTAACAAAGAAACAAGCCAGCCTAACAAAACCTAACAACTCTATTAGCGAGGACAACGATCCACTTTTTCATAACTTTAATGATCTAGAAGTGACTCCTGAAGTTGTTGAGCCTTTTGAACCCATAGAAAAAGAGGTTAATGAGAATTTAACTGGTTCAGAAAAGATAATTAATTCAAATTTGCCTGATGGCATTGACAGAGATATTGAAACCGTAATTTCAATTACATGTAAAAAGATTCAAGAGTCGAGCAGTGGATTACTTTTAGATAAAATTAAATCGATGCCAGGTGTCAGAGTTTATATCAGAAAAGATAATGATTTGTGGGCAACAGAATCAGCAATTTATGGCTCCATTCATTACAACCAGGTTCTCTTAGTTTTACTGCTCGCAAGCAGGAAATATACTCTAGATACCAAAGCCATCCAGGATTTTAAGCAGCTTGCGAATGATATTTCATCAAATGTTGATGGACCAATATTTTGGTTATCTAATCAGGATATTGAAAAAGAATCTTTTCATTTAAGTAAATTTAAAAAAGATGTTGATCACTCATTGATTCTTCAGGTTTATCCGAAGTCTGACCCAACATTTCACGCAGGGCCTTTGATAGACTTTTTTAAACAACCTATCTTTAAAGTCAATAATAAATCGTTTCACGAATTAGTACACCAAGATTCAGGTCAAAAGATTTGCGTGCTTACTTCACTAACTGGGAAGCCACTAAATATAAGTCACGAAACATTCCTTCAAGGAATTATTTTCAAAATGGACATCCCAAATACTATGAAAATTACAACAGCATTCAACGAACTGATTCTTATAATTAAACAATTCAACACTAAGCTTAATGGAGTGCTTGTTGATGTTAGCAGAAAGCCTTTAAACGATGATCAAATAAGCCAAATTTATGTGCATTTAAAAAAACTAGAGAAAATAATGCAAGAAAAGAAAATTCCATCGGGCTCGAAAATTGCTCAAAAAATGTTCAATTAAGTCATGAAAAAAAATAGTGCAATTGAAGAAACTGTTTTAACTTTAAAAAAGGAGATTCAAGAACATAATTTTAATTATTATGTAAAAGATGACCCAACCGTCACTGATAGCGTCTATGACGATCTTATGAGGAAATTAGAGGAGCTAGAGAAGCAATATCCTGAATTAATCACAGAGGACTCACCAACACAGAGAGTCGGTATGCTTTCCAATAGCGCATTTAATCAAGTGAGCCATAAAAAGCCAATGCTTTCTCTCAGCAATGTGTTCCACGAGGACGAATTAGCAGCTTTTGATAAAAGAATTAAAACTGATTTAGGGGTGGAAAGTATTAATTATGCAGTAGAGCCAAAATTTGATGGGCTTGCGATTGCATTAATTTATGAGGGAGGTTTTTTTTCTCTCGGCGCGACACGAGGCGATGGCTTCACGGGCGAAGATGTAACTCACAACCTTAAAACTATCAAGTCTATTCCCCTTAAAATTGACACTAAGGGTCTGCCATCAAGAATCGAAATAAGAGGCGAGGTTGTTATGTTTAAAGAAGATTTTCTCGCCCTTAACAAAAAACAAGAAGAGTTAGGTCAAAAGGTATTCGCTAACCCAAGAAATGCGGCGGCGGGTAGTTTGAGACAATTAGATTCAAGTATTACAGCAACTCGACCACTTAGGTTTTATGCATACAGTATAGATTTTGAGGGTATAGAAAACACTCTCACATCACATTCTGACTCAATAAAATTGCTGAATGAACTCAAAATACCCACTACAGATCTTGTAGAAAATGTGACTGGTGTTGTTGGATTATTAGATTATTACCATGAAATTATCGACAAAAGACAAAGTTTACCCTTTGACATTGATGGTGTTGTTTATAAAGTAGATTCTCTAAATTATCAAGATGAGCTTGGTTTTGTATCAAGGGCACCTAGATGGGCTGTTGCTCATAAGTTTCCTGCTGAAGAGGCTGAATCACAGGTTTTAGGTATTGATGTTCAGGTGGGTAGGACTGGTGCAATTACCCCTGTGGCAAGACTCAAACCAACCTTCGTATCTGGTGTAACGGTGACAAACGCTTCCCTTCATAACGAAGCAGAACTTCTTAGGAAAGATGTTCATATCAATGATTTTGTTTTAATAAGAAGAGCAGGGGATGTAGTGCCTGAAGTTGTGAGTGTTATTAAGGCTAAACGACCAAAAAATATTGAGGCGTTTTTAATGCCAATCCAATGTCCTGAATGTGGCTCAAAACTAAAAAAAGAGGAAGGAGAGGCCATTCTTAGATGTTGTGAAGGTATTCAATGCCCCGCTCAAAGAAAACAGTCCATCATGCATTTCGCTTCAAGAAAAGCGATGGATATTGATGGGCTGGGTGAAAAGATTATTGATCAACTACTAGAAAATAAAATGATTAACGATTTTACAGACCTATACACTCTCGATTTAGGTTCTCTTGAGGGTTTAGAGCGGTTTGGTGAAAAATCTTCTAAAAACCTTATTGAATCAATTCATAAATCAAAAGAAACAACATTAGGACGTTTGATATACGCACTAGGGATTCGAGGGGTGGGTGAGGCGACAGCAAAAGATCTAGCCAAAGAATTCGGAACTATATCAAATATAAAAGCACAAACTCGGGAGGGTTTAGAGGGGGTTGATGACATAGGTCCTACTGTTTCAGGCTTTATTCATTGTTACTTTAATGATTTAAAAAATCTTGATTTAATTGACAGGCTCATCAATAATGGCGTGTCCTTTAAAGAAGAGCTTAGAAAAGAAGTTAAATTTGTCTCTGAAATTAGTGATAAGGTTTTTGTCCTAACAGGTACATTGCCAACACTTAAGAGGGAAGATGCGAAACAAATAATCGAGCAATATGGTGGCAAAATAACGTCAACTGTTTCAAAAAAGACAGATTATTTATTAGCTGGAAACGATGCGGGTAGTAAGCTTGAAAAAGCGCAAGCACTTGGAATAGTAATTTTATCGGAAAATGATCTTATTAAATGGACTGAGGAGTAATAATGATTAAACAATTAACATTAATTTTATCTTTTATATTATTGTATTCAAACAATATTTTTGCTTATAATGTGAATAATGAATGTGAGAAACAATTAAATAAAGGTAAGTTTGAGGAGGCTTTAAAAGCAGCGAATTCAGTTAAAGACAAATATGACTCTAACTTTTGTAAGGGTAAAGCTAATTTTCGTCTTAGAAATAATGATCAGGCAATTAAAGACTTTGAAATAGCTGAAAAGGAAGCTTCTATCCAAGCTGATCAAATGCAAGCAATTCTTTTCAAGGGCATTACACAGAGGGATTCTGGAGACTTTAAAGGGTCTAATAAGACATTCACTTATGGATTTCAGACAGCAGAATTGGGCAACAGTAAATACCTTCAATATGAACACCGTTTTTTGTATCAATTAGGTATTAACATGCTTCGGACTAAAGAATTTTTAGATGCTCAAGATTACTATACAAGAGCTTTGGTATTGGCCTCAAATGATAATGAGCGAGCTGTTTGTTATGAAGGCTTAGCTCAAACATACTTCTATAGAAATAAAGCCTCAAAAGCAGTTGAATATGGCTTGAGAGCAACATTAATGTTTCAAAAGACTGGAATGCTGGGTGAATACGCTGATAGCAGCATTGAACTTTCAAGATACTATTACCTAGATAAGAACCAAACAAAAGCAATCGAAACACTGAAGAAGCTTGAAAAGTTTTGTATTGATAATGGTGGAGAATATTATCTAGCTAAAACACTAATTGCTCAAGTTGAGCTATATACAAAAATTGGAGATGAGAATGCCGCTGCAGAAAGCAAAAAAAATGCGGAGATAGTGATGCAAAGATTGGGTATCGAAGACTTTGACTAAATCATTTTTTTTGACATACATTGACCTTGTTGCTTTGCAGAGCGCTATCTCTCAAACTCTAATGCGCCATCATCAACTTTACTCAATTTGAATATAATATATTCCACAAAATAATTCTGATAAAACTTATACGTCCTGTTTGGAAACTTATCCATAGCCCTTAATACGTAATTAGCCTGTATTGATGGCGTAGTCTTTTCTCCCAAATACTTAGCGGTACAAGTACTTAATTCTTTTTTCTTCATGTACTTAATTGTTTTACAAATGCGTTGACTGACTATTTCACATCTCGCAGTCCAACTAAAATTTATGTATCCTGCGTGCGCAAAAAGGTTTGGCAACCCACTAAACATCATTCCTCTATACCAGCTCGTATCGTGGATATTTATTTTCTTATCATTAACAAAAATATCAATGCCACCCAATAATTGTGCATTACCGCCTGTAGCCATTACAGTTAAATCACTATGGATAACTTTCCCATCCTGCAGCTTGACTCCTGTTGCCTCCCAATTACTTACTCCTTGGCGCTCAATTTTTACCTTGCTTGACTCAACAGCCCTAAAATAATCCTGATCTAAACTAGAAGCAGGGCGCTGGTCCCAAAAATCATATGATGGAGTGGTTTTATCGTTATAATATGGATCTGCCGCGATAATTTTTTTTCTAAGTGATTTTTTAAAAAACCTACTAGATATATAGTCTTTTAAGACTTGAAATGTTTTGTAACCACGTGATGATTTTTCTTTGCTATCAATATCAATAATCCATGCAGGGCTACGCTGAACTAATGTTACTTTCTTAGCCTCTTTTATAATTGAAGGTGCCATGGTAATAGCGGTACAGCCACTTCCGATAATAGTTACACTTTTACCTTTAAAGTCTGTATCTCCCCAGTTTTGCGTGTGTACAATTTTGCCTTTGTACTTACTTTCCCCTTTAAACTTAGGTAGGTGAGGGTTATTACGATCACGTGACCCAGTACAGCAAATAACGTACTGACTCGTATAATTTTTTTTATCGGTTTTTGTTGTCCATAAATTATCCTTCCAAGATAGTGCCGATACCTGCGTATTAAATACTATATTTTTTTTGATTTTAAATTTGTTTGCTGTTTCATTTATGTACCCTCTGATATCCGCGCCATTTCCTATTATTGAGCCTTTCCATGGATTGAAGCTAAATCCATAGGTGTACATATCGTTATCTGCGCGAACACCAGGAAATTTCATCTGATCCCAAGTTCCCCCTGCAGAGCTCCTTGAGTCGAGTATCTTATAGTTGACGCCTGGAAAATTTTTTTGCAGATAATAAGCTGTAGTAATTCCAGCAATACCTGCCGTTACAAGAAAATCACTTTTTCCAGCAGCTGCCACACCAATCATCAACGATGCGGTAGAGACAAGGCCATCATTTGCACCAAGAACTGCAGCACGTAGCCAACCGGCACGATGAGTGCGGTGTTCTAGATTGCGCTTGTAAACCTCTTCAAGTGCCATGCACGTACTCTACCTGAAGGCTATACATTCTTTCTTGAGCCACGAGCGAAAATAAGGGCAGCGCCAATACCAACCAACACACTCACCCATACATTCACGCGCAAACCGGCGATGGTATTAGCAGAATCAATGCGAATCAGTTCAATGAAGAATCGACCAAAACAATAGGCAAACACATATGCGGCGAAAACCTGTCCAGATCTAAGTGATGTGCCAAATTTCATCAAAACTATTGCTACAAGAACGCACCAGATCGCCTCATACAAAAATGTAGGATGAAAACTTTCAAATTGTTTAAATCCCTCTGGTCGATATTGAACTGGAACCTGCAAAGACCACCATGCATCTAGTGGGCGACCAAAAAGTTCTCCGTTAAACCAGTTTCCAAATCGACCAATTGCCTGTGCGAACAAAATTCCAGGCGCCAGACTGTCTGCAAATATTGAAAAAGATGGAAGATCCAATTTCTTTTGCAACATTCGATACCTCAAAAAAGCTGCAAAAAGTCCGATAGAGATCGCTCCCCAAATCCCTAATCCACCTTCCCAGATTTTTAATGCATCAATTGGGTTTCCGCCAGAACCAAAATAAGCATCTGGTGAAGTGATCACGTGATAGATACGCCCACCAATAATTCCTACAGGAACAGCAGTGATCGCAACCTCTGAGACAACAGATTTAGCTTCGGGTGCTTGAGCACGAAAGCGCTTGTCCCCCAACCAAATAGCAATTGCAATACCAGCAATGATGCATAGGGCATAGAGATGAAAAGTAAATGGGCCCAACTCCAACGATGAAACTGTTGGTGAAGGAATTGAGCGAATCAAGGCTTAGCTAGCTTCGAACGCAGCTGCGAACTCACTTGGAAGGAATGCATTGTTCTGACGCTCCCACTTTTTACCGTTAAAGAACACGGTTGGAGTTCCTTGAACGTTGTATTTGGTCATAGACTCATAAGCAGCTCGGACGTAATCTAACTTTGAACCCTTGGTAACACAATCAATAAAGCTCTGTGAAGTAAGACCGGCATAACTTCCAATTTTGATTAAGTTTTCAGTTGAATAGAAGCCTGAGTTTTCAAGTACTGGCTGCACCATATACATGGCCTTATGGAAATCAAGATAACGCGCCTCATCTGCTGCGCAGTAGGCAGCATTGGCTGCAGAAACTGATTCATTACCCAGGAAAGAGACGACGTGATAAACAACGTTAGCCTTTTTCGAACGTACTAAATCATCGATAAATTCGCCATTGGCTTGCTCAAATGTATTACAGACTGGGCACTGCGGATCTTCCCAAATATCAACTGTCTTTGCTGCGCCGTTGTTAAATGTAATTCCCGCGCCGTTAGCCTCATCAACGGTTGAAACAACTGTTGGACCAACTTTAAAATCGTTCAAGATTGCAAATGACTCATTGGCTTTGGTGTTTTCACCAACAACACTGAAGATAGCCCCCGATGCAACAACTAGGGAGACCATTCCGATAACTAACCATCGCGTGAAGTTATCTCCGCCAGATGATTTGGTTGCCTTCGCCTGCTTTGCCATTACTGCTCCTCGTTATTTTGAAGTGGTTTTTCAATACTTAAACGTCCGTATGGGAAAAAGTATAGATAAATGCCAGATAAAGCCAAACCTAAATCGCGCAGAATCTCCATGAGATAGGCCCTGCGTGCCTCGGAAGCTTTGCTTGGATCAATTTCCCCGCCTCCGCCAAAGCAACCACAGTCAATGAGGATGCCACGCGCCCACACTGAAATTATCGCTGCGGTAAAAATAATCATCACAGCAGTTCCAGCAATTGCGGCCAATCGTGTGGTGAGGCCAATAATCAGAAGAATTCCTAGAGCCACCTCAAACCATGGCAATGCATAACCAACCAGGTGAGCAAGATCTGTTGGCAATATTTTATAGGCAGCAACTGCTCCGGCTGACTCCGAGGGTTTAAATACTTTTAATCCGCCTGCTACTAATAACACTCCACCTAGAAGAAGGCGACAAATCAGTGTAATAAAAGGTTGATACTTCTTATGCAAACTATTCATCGACCCTCTCGCACTCCTAACGCCAACTCCTTAGCTAATTCTGAAATCGCATCTAATCCTTCTTGCTCAGATTTAGCGTTCAAAAGAAGTTTAATAAATGCAGAGCCAACAATGACGCCGTCGGCATAGGCCGCGACTTGCTTTGCCTGCTCACGCGTTGAAACACCCAAACCAACTGATACTGGAAGCGAGGTAGTCTTTTTGACTCTTGCAACCAATGCACTGGCATCAACTGAAACATTCGTTCTAGCCCCTGTTACTCCCATAACAGATGCTGCATAGACAAATCCA
>ERZ767114.1597-NODE-1597-length-10713-cov-3.182869_pt1 | contig 10713 bp, 20 predicted proteins | sample MGYA00374952_ERZ767114 | MGnify/ENA primary metagenome ERZ767114 (study PRJEB28939, sample SAMN06267156) | marine metagenome | isolation source: Columbia River Estuary | place: USA:Columbia River Estuary, USA | collected 2012-05-05 ...
CACCTTGAAGTAACAAAAGTGCCCTAAGTGTAAGAACTTAGGGCATCTTTTTAATCTAAAAATATTAACTTTTTAAGAATATATCATTAATATGGAGGTGAATCATGATAAAAAAGAGAGCAATTGGCTATAGTAGATTCTCGAGTGTAGCTCAGAGAGAAGAAAGTATCACAAGACAGGTTGAAAAAATTGAAGAATTTTGTGAAAGAAATAACCTAGAACTTGTAGAACACTACATAGACGAAGCACAATCAGGAACAAATGATAGAAGAGACGATTTTCAAAGAATGATACAGGATGCAGAACATTCGGATTGGGATTTTGTGATTGTATACAAAATGGATCGTCTGAGTAGAAGTGTTGCAGATGCAATGCACTATAAGAAAAAACTCAATAAACTTGGAATCAGGATATTGAGTGTAATAGAAGATTTTGATGAAAGTACACCAGAAGGTGGATTCTTCAATCTAATAACAATGGGGATAAGTGAATTCTATGTAAAGAATCTTGCAAGGGAAGCATTCGCTGGGCTGATGCAAAATGCCAAAAGAGCAATGCATACAGGAGGGATTCCACCACTAGGTTTTGACGTGAATAAGGAAAAGAAATATATCATCAATGAAGATGAAGCAAAAATAGTAAGAGAAATATTCGAAATGACATTAGAAGACTACAGCTATGCAGAAATAGCAAGAAAACTAAATTCTGATGGAAAAACGACGAAAATAGGTAGACCATTCAGAGGTAATTTCACTGATGTCCTAAGTAATAGCAAGTATAATGGTGAATATGTGTATAATAGATCAGCCAAAAAAGCGGTTGATGGGACAAGAAATCACCACAAGAGCAAATCTGAAGCAGAAATAGTGAGAATACCTGATGCATTACCTCGAATAATAGAGAAAAGAGACTTTGAAATGGTGCAAAGATTACTGAAAAAGAGGAAAGATTCGAAATTTGGAAGAGGACCAAAGAGTAAATACCTGCTTTCAAGCTATATTCGATGCAAAAATTGTGGGTATAGTATAACTGGACATACTGTATATGGAGGAAGAACCAAATCAGCAAGAATAGTATATAGATGTAAGACTCAAAGAAATGAAAAATGTATAACTAAACCACTGAATTCAGTATATCTTGAAAGGTTTGTAACTGAAAAAATCACGTGGTTTCTAAAACTAAAAAACGCTGGTATAGTAACTGGTATAGTAAATACTATACTAAGTGATATGACAACCACTATTCAAGAGGAAATCGAAGTGTTGAAGAGTAAAGTTAAGAACATAAAAAACGAGGTGAGTTATGTAAATGAACGGATAACAAGTACAAGTAATGGAGTAGATAGACTCTTAACAGAACAAGCTAATGATCTATACTCGCTACTTGAACAATGTAATAACGAAATGAAAAGTTTGGTGGAGGATCATAGTAAAATACGAAAAGTAACAATAGATGAAACAAAGAAAAAGCAAAGGATCTTGAGAAGTAGTAAACACTTAACTACCAAACAGAGGGTAGCAATACTGGTTGCAAAAATACTACAGGGAAATGATGAAATTGAGTTCGAATTCAAATTGAATGAAATTGTCGATATTGAAATAACAAGAAATATCATATATCAAGTGAAGATGAATCGTGATTTGATTGCAAATAATGGTTTCTAACTTAACACTATTTGTGATAAAATATGAATAAGGGAACACATTGATTGTTCGATGTGTTTTTTTTGAAAGGTGGAAAAATATGAATAAATTTGATTCGAAAAGCGGACTGTATTTTTGGATATATAATGGTTCTGCACATGTCTATAGCCATCATAAACATAAAAATTTAGAACATGTCACGATACCTGAAAAAGTTAAAGCGTTTTTTAAATGGTACTTTTCCCAATGCATTCTATACTCAAATCCTCCAGCAAATGTTTCATTACATTGACTGCACTTAATTGAGTGTTTCACAATACCATTGTAATGTGATGGTCAAACATTCTGTATAATTTTTTACCCTCTACATTAAATTCATATTCAGTGTCTGGTTTAAAAGTAACTAAGTCACCTTCTTTTACGCCATATTTTTGTAATGTTTTATTTATATATTTCATCTTACCCATAAGTGGTTCTTCAGCAAAAGGTTTATGTATGTAAGACTCAGTAACTGAAATTGGCTCTACAAAACAATACTTGTCATGACAATGCCACTTATTGTTTTTGTTGTACATATAAAATTGTTGATTGTCTACAAAAAACAAATCATCTATAAAAAAACTTTTACCGCTTTTTTGACGACCTTTCATGTCATTATAAAACTTAAAAACATTATGGTGCACTAATAATATGTTTCCAGGTTCTATCTCTCCATCATATCCTAGAGGAGTAGAAACAACAATAGCCTCTCTGTTAGACGCTATATGGTTTTCTTCTGAAGTGCTGGTTATAAAATCTATGCCGCCTATCTTTTTTGAATTATTATATCTTTTACCCTTTACAGGTTTTACTATAAAATAAAAAGGAGACCTCATTAAAAATTTATATTATATTCTACAGCAATTGGCATAGTAGGATTAAATTCTTTCCATAAAAATATTTCATCTTCTTTTTGAATCCATATTTTTATTGAGCCTTTTTTCTCGTCTTGTTTTATTAAGTGAATGCTGTGTGAGCCTCCTAAAATTTCTTGTCCTACAATATAGTGCATTGCGCTAGACTTATAGTCTGGACCTATTGATATCTTTCTAATTTGCATTGTATTAAATTTATTAATACAAATATAACGATTATTTGCCTGGAAGTTTTACTCCTATCTTATCTGCTGTTCTCGCTCCAAAGTATCCGCAAAGTACCCATGTGAGAAGAGAGGCTGTATCAGATGTTTCAAGACCCATGTACCATCCGCCTACATACGCTCCAACTAATACAATCAAAGTCAGTGGTCTCACATTTCTAGCAAGCCAACTCTGGCTTCCAGAATCTGCGACCCAACGCCTAGTTACACCATCTATTTCTGCGCGCTCGAGTCTAAGTTTTTCAAGAGCTATTCTTTTGTCTCCTTCACTAAGCTCGTTGTTTCCGCTAATAAGCTCTGATATTACATTGCCGGGAAGTATAGCATCACCTACAATACCTAGTATCGAAGGCGCTTTCTCGATGAGAAACTTTCCTACCCCTGTTTCTTTAAATGGTTTTTTATCTTTGCTCATATTACTCGATATGAAGTTTTACCATTTATTCGCTCTGCTCTTAAACAGCGCTTTCTATTTTCATCTTCTGAAACATAACTTACATGAATCCAATCCGGGTTTGTTTCATCACCAAACTCCCATATAAGCTGGTCAAAGCTTAAATTTTCTTTTATGTATTGATACATCTCAGCATTTGTTTTATATCCAAGTGTATCATCCAGGTCAATAGCTCTACCCTCGCAATGTTGCGAGCGTGAACTTCCACCGATAGCTCGGTTTAATTCTTCACATCTGTAAAAACTGTTGATTCTTATAGGTCCACCTACAAATTTTCTAAGAGGCTCGAAAACATTATAAGCGACACCAACCATATTAGTAAAAGCATAATCACTTGGGGTATTATTTATTCCTAACCGCAAAGCGGTATTAGATTTATTTCCTTCTTTATAAGATATATGTTCACTTATTCTTTCCATACATTAAGTACCATTTATGGATTGTATATCCAATTGATACTAAAAGTAATAAAATTTTTAGTACTACGTCTATCTGCGTCATAGAAACTCCTAAGACTAAACTATTTATACCTAATATTTTTATATCGTTAAAGTTCATTTTTATTTGGTTTTACGATGTGATATACCACATCAATATCCAACAATGCACTATTTGTTTGTATGTAGTCCATTAAATAAAATGTTTATAACTACCACTTCCGGTAAATGTTATAATTACAAAACCTCCATCGGTTGTAATTGTTGGATTTCCGGTTACATTTCCCGAATAATTACTTGAAGATATTCGCATTATAACGACACCAGAACCTCCTGAACGAGAGTCTCCTCCAGCTCCACCGCCGGTATTAGGAGTTCCATTAGTACTTCCAGCTCCACCGCCGCCTTGACCAGGGCTACCAGCTGGTGCACTTCCATACCAGCTCCCCCCTGCGCCGCCGCCAGCGTAGTAAGTTGATGTTCCTGTTATTCCTACTTGAACGCCATCACCTCCATTACCACCTTTTCTAGGGCTTGATACTGCATTAGTTCCAGCTGCTCCTGCACCACCGCCTCCGCCGCCGCCTGCAAGGTCACCTCCATTACCTCCAGCATATCCTTGGCAAGAAGTTCCAGCTCCGCCAGATGCACCACTAAATCGGTTACCACCACCGCCAGAACCGCCGCTTGTTCCAGCAGTATTATAAGGTCTACCAGCTCCACCGCCGGTTGATGTTATACTAAAAGATGGCGCAGAAATTGAAGAATTACCTCCATTAGCACCGCCGGCTGCACCTCCAGAGCCTACTGTAACAACATAAGTCCTACTACAGCAAACAACTCCAAGCCCTTCAGCACTACAGCCGCCGCCTGATGGACCAGCAGAAGTTCTTAAACCTCCTGCCCCGCCGCCGCCTCCAGCATCAGAGCCGCTTCCGCCTCCTCCAGCAACAACGAGCCATTGTATTTGCTCGTAACCGCCGCCGAATGTAGCTGAAGCTTGTGTTAATGTAGTTCCGACAGACTCTCCGTTTGAGTTTGAAGCAAATGAGGTAATATAATAAGTTGTTGTTGGAGTCAAACCTGATGCACTATAGGTATATGTGCCAATTGAAGCATTTGTTGAAACTGTGTATTTTGTATTTGAGGAATAAGTTGGGCTTGTTCCAAAATAAAAACCAGTCGTAACATTTCCGCCAGTGTCTCCAAGATAAGTTAAATTACCATTTAAAGTCATAACGATTGTTCCAATATCTGTAGCGGATGAAGTTGTTACCAACGGAGTTGGTTGTGTTAAAGAAAAATCTAACCATGCCGACCCATCATAATACTCTACTTTAGAAGTATCTGTATTAAATCTCATCTCCCCATTAGAAGCAGACCCAGGTCTTTGAGCTGTTGTTCCAGAAGGTAACGGTACAGCTCCTGTGGTGTCATTAAATCCTAATACGCCTGAGCTTGATATATTGGTGGTAGCCATGTTTTATTTTTTTATTCTTCTATTACTACTAAATCCCAAGACTGAGCATCTTCGTTCCATGTATAAATATCTGTAGAACCTTCTTCAACAGTTGGATATGGAACTGGAGAATCCCAATCCCAAGTAGTCTCATTTAATGTCCATGAAGGAAAAGGTTGCGCAGTTATAAATACATTGTTAGCTGAGTCATAGGTCATGCCTAACCCTGCATAACGAAATCTAATATTTCCATTATAAGAAGTTTGTATCCAAGTTGTATCTTGTCCATACAAACTCTTACAAAAGTCAATACCAAGCTGCTCGCTTTCATTTCCTTCTGAATCTACTAGTACATCATTGTTTACAACAATGACTTGCTCTACTACGTTATTTGAATCTATTTTTGCAAAATGTGCCATAATTTATTTATTTAAACTGTGTAAGTACCGCTTCCGGTATAAGTTAATATTGTGTCTGTTCCAGAGGTTGTTACTGTTGGTGAACCAGTTGTTGTGCCTGAATAATCAGCGGTTGGCATTCTTAAAACTACAAGTCCACTACCACCGGCGCCCGCGGGACAATTAGAAAAATAACAACCGCCGCCACCGCTACCGGTATTGACACCGCCTGTTGCTCCGCTACTAGTTTGACCACCGGAACCTCCTTGCGCTCTTGTTACTGCTGTTCCGGTTATATCAATAGACAATCCAGCGCCAGCACCTCCGGTTGCGCCGCCTGTACCTGATGCACCGCCGCCGCCACCGCCTGCGTAATTACTAAGGTTTCCGCCCCCGTTTTGACCTTGACCGGCAGTTCCTAGACCGCCGCTTGGTGCATTATCACCCCCACCGCCGCCGGAACCTCCCGAACCACCGCCCTTTGATTGTCCAAAATTACCTCCACCACTACCGCCGCCAAGTGATGTTATTGTTGCAAAAACTGAATCCGAACCTTGATTTCCACGACTGTTTCCTCCCGGTGCTGAACCACCAGCGCCTACTGTAATTGTATAAGTTGTTCCGATAATTAAGGATAATTCATCTTCCGCAGGTGAATTTGCTCCCGAAGTTCCGTATGAAGTACGATAACCACCCGCTCCGCCGCCTGCTCCTCCACCAGAGCCACCGCTACCGGCTCCGGCAATAACAAGAAAGTTCATGTTAATACGAGGAAAAGCCTCAGTACCCATCCCAACCCACTGCGTTCCGTCATAATACTCAAAAGCAGTTGCGGCATCATTATTTGTTAAAGAGGTATTATTTCTAATCATACCAGTTACAGGAGTTCCTGTAAACAAACTTGACCCTACTGGCATTTGAAATACAGTATCTGTATTTTGTTCGTTTAAATCTACTACTCCTCCGCCTACTTTAGTTGTTGCCATATCTTAATGAGTATATGTTCCGCTACCGGTATAAGTTAATATTGTATCGCTGCCGTCTGCCGTGACTGTAGGCGAGCCTGTTGTTGTGCCTGAGTATAACGATGTAGCCATTCTTAGTATTACCACTCCAGAGCCTCCTGCTCCACCGTTTGTTGCACCAGCATTGCTTAAATTTCCACCGCCGCCGCCGCCGCCGCCGGTGTTTGCTGTACCTGCGCCGCCATTTATCCCGCTACTATTGGGCCAAGAACCACCGCAATAACCACCCTTAGCGCCATCTCCTGCGCCGTGAGTTCCTGAAGTAAAACAAGGACTTGCATTTGAATTTTGACCCGTTCCACCAGGCCCACCACCAGCATATCCAACACTTGTTCCGGTAATTGAAATATCAAGACCTGCTCCGCCAGCGCCGCCCCGGGCACTTGTGCCAATCACACCTACGCCGCCTGCTCCGCCGCCGCCTCCGCCGCTAAAATAAGCTGCAGTTTGAACCGGAGCGCCATCAAATCCTTGATTAGCAGTTCCTGAACCGCCCGGTAGATTAGGGTTGTTTAGAGTTCGACTTCCTGCTGCTGAACCACCGCCAGAGCCGCCATTAATATTAGTGGTATAGTCTGTTAATCCGCCGCCTCCGCCGCCAACCGATGTTATTGTTGTTAATCCGCTTCCTGATAATAAAGAATCAGTTCCGGGGTTTCCATTGTAATAACCACTGTTGCCGCCTACATAAGTTGCACCGCCACCGCCTACTGTAATTGTATAAGTTGTCCCTGAACTAAGAACTGGTGCAGTCTCTCGAGGACCGCCTCCGCCTGATGGGTCTACATAAGATGTTCTTAATCCTCCACCGCCGCCGCCTGCAGTGCCTAGTCCTTCGCTAACAGGATAACTACCAGTTCCGCCTCCGCCGCCTGCAACAACAAGAAACTGAGTAGCAAGGGGATTTGGTATATAAAAGGTGTTAATTTGTCTCCAGGTCGAGCCATTGTAAAATTCAAACTTAGTGTCATCAGTATTATACCTAAAATCTCCTGAATTTGGAGACCCAGGTCTTTCAGCAGTAGTTCCAGCAGCCCATGGCACAGCTCCAGAGTCTCCGCTCAAATTTATTAAGTTGTTAGGGACTTTTGTTGTTGCCATTTATTACTGTGTTATTACTACTTCAATGCCGTTGGTTGCTGTTGTTGGAGGGGGTGTTACAAAAGTAAGAGTTGTTCCGGATACACTATAATTTGCCGTACCTCCAGAATCAACAGAGTTTTGATATACACCACTTATAAATATGTTTAGATTGTCAGCTGAGCTTACAGAAGTAGACAATGTAAAACCAGTCGCAGAATTGTTTCCTGTAAACTGGTCTTTGACGACTGTCGTTCCAGCTGAACCTTCTATTGTAATTTCTGTAGCAGAAGTTTGAGTAAGTGTTATTCCTGTACCTTCTGTTAAACTTACTACTGAATCACTTCCTGTAGCAGCATCTAAATTTATAGGCACACTAGAACCAACTTTTGTTCCTGCGTTAATACTGTAAGTGTCACCAGGAGCTGTGTTAGTTATTGTTACTACACCTCCTGCTTGAGCAATACTAATACCTGTTGCAGGTGTTAGTGTTATATTACTATCCGCTCCCGCTGCTGCATCAAGATTTACATCCACACTAGAACCATTCGTAGAAGTTCCAATAGTGTAAGTATCTCCTACAACTGTAGAAGCAATTGTAAATCCATTACCTGCTCCATCATCGGTTAAGCTAATATCACTACCTGCTGTAATTGTAATTAAATCTGTAGATGAATCGCTACCCGTTAATGTGATTGTTTCGTTAGCTCCAGCCTGCGCAGTACTAATTGCGTAAGTTGTATTAGTACCTACTAGACCTACTGGGATTTGGATATTGTCTGTGTTTTTGTAGCCAACCAAATAATCTATGTCAGATGTTGTTGAGCCTACCGTGAATTGTGAAAACTTTATTGCCATTTTATTCTGTTATTAAATCTTGTGCCGATGCATCTTCGCTAATCATTTGCATAGCTAATTCTGTTATAATCTCTTGACTTCCTGGGGGAAGTATTTGAGATTCTGCTCCTGTAATTGCGTTTCCTATAAGTATGGCTAACATAGTATAAAATATTTATTTTTTACCAAAGAGCCAAAATATTAGTTGCGCTTGTTCCGGTAGAAAACACTTTTACCACTTGAACGGGTAAAAATGCTCCTGTACTAATTCCTGTAAAAGTAACTTCATCTCCTCCAACGGTTTCAACTTTTAAATTGCCTGCGCCGCCAACAAAAAGAACACAACCATTGTTTGTTCCTCCTGAAACGCTAGGGATGTTTGCTGTATCGCTTGGAGTTACCGATGCTGCTCTTCCTGCTTGTAACTTTTGATATGCCATTTTTAATCTTTATATGGTATTAATCTATTTAAAGAATCACGGCGACCATCGCATCCGCAATCAGTGTTTGTTGCCTTAGCAACTGTATCTACCACGCGCTTTATGCCTGTAGCTTTAGTAAATTTATGTATTGTATCTCCGAGACCTTTTGATTTCATTTTTTACAAGTACATAGATTATTGTCACATTTTTTTGTTGTCACAGAAATAAATAACAAAGCTTTATTCCATTTACATTTACATCTTTCCCAAAAGTTACTAATCCAATTAGCTGCTTTTAATAACCAAGCTGATAACTTTCTCATCTTTTACATCCAAAATTATTGGCATAGTTCGCCATTTTAACAACACTCCCAGAATAGTTTCCGGTATTTTTCATCACAGCTGATGCTGCCGCACAGGTACTTTTGCCAGGCATATTTTTCTTTGCCCAGTTAGTAAACTTTCCCTCTCTTGATTTTTTAATCTGAGGAAACTTTGATGTTCTACCTTTTGTCGCCATATTATTTTAAATGGTCGTGAGTTTTGTAATGTAAATTATCACTTCTATACTCCATTCCTTTGTCTGCTCCGTATGCGTGACCATACATTTTTTTGGACATGGCCTTACTCTCATCTCTTCTATCTTTCATGGACTGAGATTTTTTTCCATTTCGAGCTCCTAAAGACTCATCTAATCTTGAGTTATAACCTTGCTTTTTCATTCTCTAAATTTTATTCTACAAATATACTAATATTTTCCTTGTCTACTTTTTAGACTTAGCCCCTACACACTTCCATCTTTTTCTTGATAAATTGTTTGGAGTATTGGGGTCGTTTTGTTTTTTCTTACTTAATCTTCTTTTTATTCCTAGACTTCTAGCGCAGTAGCTGTCGCCTTTAGAAGTCCCAGGTCTAACTCTAGGTCCACCGCCTCTAGCTTTACCTGCCTGACCATAGCTAACTTTTTTTCCAGTTGAAGTAACTTTTACTTTTGCTTTTCCTTTTCTGGGTTTTGCCATTTATTTTTTATTATGTGTGTAGCCTTGTTTTTTTAAACGGTTATGGTCTGCTACTGTCCTAGCAGTTTTTACTATTCCCGTTTTGCTATACATTTTGTGTACTTTAAATTTTTTAGCCATTTATATTAATTTAAAGAAACCCAAGCTGCGCCATTGTATCCTTGAAATTGCGCACTACCTCCGCCTCCATCTGAAAGAAAAACAATCATTCCCGCTAATGGCGAAGTAATTCCTGCGTCTCTAGCTGTTGTATCAGCATAAACTTGTAATTGTAACCCTCCAGCAAATGATTTATTGCTTAATGTTTGTATTCCTGTATCCGATACTAGTGTAGCATTACTGTTACCTATAGTTGTACCACCAGGTAATAGTAAAGTATTACTAGCTGCTTGAGAGTGAGGTTGAGATGAAACTTTTTGACCATGAGAGTTTTGACTACAATTTAATTGTATTTTTCCGTCAAGACTTCCTGAAGAATCTCCTTCCACTTCAACTATTGCTGTGCTTGCGTCTAATTTTAAATTTTGACCCGCTGGAGATGTTATTGGTGATTGTTTTATTTCCTCAATGTTATATGCGTTTCTTCTTGCATTTGTAAAATCTGAACCTCTCTCCGTAGTATTTACAGTAGAAGCTACTCCATGAAATTTTGTACCTGCTGGTATTGCCATAATTATGCGTTTTTAACTGTGTTTGTATTACTAATAAATTGTCTTTTGCCTCCTGAAGCTTTTTTCTTTTTTGCCGTTGCTGCAAGAGCACGCCTGCTTAATCTTTTTGCTTTAGCTAAAGGAAGGCATCG
>ERZ767114.1599-NODE-1599-length-10707-cov-2.572248_pt1 | contig 10707 bp, 8 predicted proteins | sample MGYA00374952_ERZ767114 | MGnify/ENA primary metagenome ERZ767114 (study PRJEB28939, sample SAMN06267156) | marine metagenome | isolation source: Columbia River Estuary | place: USA:Columbia River Estuary, USA | collected 2012-05-05 ...
CCTACCACAGTTAAATCAATTTTTTGTTTAGTTGCGAAATCAATAAGATCTTGGATGTCCGAAATATTAATATTTTCTATATTATTATCAAGATCAGTCCCACCGTTACCTGGAGCTACATATATTTTTTTTACTGCTGGGCTCTGAGATATCTTCCAAGCTAGAGCATGTTCTCTGCCTCCACCACCTATAATAAGTACCTTCATTATTTAGTGTTTAAAGTGTCGAATGTTTGTGAATAACATGACAATGCCATGTTCATTTGCTGCATCAATTACCTCTTCATCTTTGATACTTCCTCCAGGTTGAATGATGCATTTAGCGCCATGACTTGCAATTACATCAATACCATCTCTAAAAGGAAAAAAAGCATCTGATGCAACAATGGATTGCGTTAGATCTATATTCGCATTGCCAGCTTTAAGTGAAGCAATTTTCGTACTATCCACTCGACTCATTTGCCCGGCTCCGATTCCTAATGTTTGTTTATTTTTACAAAAAACAATGGCATTTGACTTTACATATTGAGAAACGACCCAAGCAAATTTCATATCATCAAGCTGCTCCTCTGTAGGCTTAAGAACTGTGACGACGTCACAAGTATTAATATTAAGAGAATGAGTATCTGGTGTTTGAATTAACCACCCACCACCTATTTTCTTAAAATCAAATTCTGTATTGTTATTTTCAATTTCTATTTTCAACAATCTAACATTAGGTTTATTTTTAAAAACTTTTAATGCACCTTCTGTAAAATCTGCAGCTATGATTACTTCAGCAAATTGATTGATTATTAGAGATGCAGTTTCTTCATCTAAATTTTTATTAAATGCAATGATTCCTCCAAAAGCTGAAGTAGGGTCAGTTTTAAATGCAGCCTCATAGGATTCCTTTAAGCTGCTTGCTGAGGCAACCCCACAAGGATTAGCGTGTTTAACTATTACACAAGTTGGCTGAGAAAACTTTTTGACACATTCCCAAGCAGTATCTGAGTCATTGAGGTTATTAAATGATAATTCTTTTCCTTGAATTTGATCAAAGCTTGATAGAGATCCAATATCTTCACTTGAGTCTTTGTAAAAGGCAGCCTCTTGATGAGGATTTTCTCCGTAACGTAAATCCATCACTTTATCAATTTTTTTTGTCAATTGATCAGGAAACTGATTTTGGCTATCGGATGATAAATAATTATTGATTGCTGAATCATAAGCCGATGTTTTTTTAAAAGCTTTTTTTGCTAATGAAAAACTTAAATCCAAGCTTATTGAGCCCTGATTTTTATTTATCTCATTAGTAAAAAACTTATAATCCTCTGGATTTGTTAAAACAGCAACATGCTGATAATTTTTTGCAGCAGATCGAATCATGGCAGGCCCACCGATATCAATGTTTTCTATTGCAAGCTCTAATGTGCAGCCCTCTTGACTGATAGTTTCTTCAAATGGATATAGGTTGACTACAACAAGATCAATAGGGTCTATTTCATGGTTCTTCATTGTCTCATTGTGGTCGGGATTATCTCTCCTACCTAAAATCCCGCCATGAATTTTCGGATGAAGTGTTTTAACTCTTCCATCAAGCATTTCTGGAAATTTTGTGTAATCGCTAACCTCAGTCACATTAATTTTATTTTCTTTTAAAAGCTTGGCTGTTCCACCTGTTGATAAAATCTCTATGTCAAAGGAGCTTAAAGATTTTGCTAGCTCCAAAACATTAGATTTATTAGAGACGCTGATTAGGGCCTTTTTAATTTTTATCATTTAATTATCTAGATTGTATTGTTTAAGTTTTTTTCTTAGCGTATTTCGATTTAGGCCTAGCATTTTTGCTGCTTTACTCTGGTTACCTTCAGTTTTATTCATGATATACAAGAGTAGGGGCTTTTCTACAGTATTAATGACCATTTCATAGATAGCAGTAGGCTTATCACCATCCAAGTCATTAAAATATTGATCGAGAAGTGTATCAATGTTATCTGGTAAATTTTTTTTCATTATCTTACAGCGAGTTCTTTATCGTTAGAATGGTCTTCATATGCAATATATTTATTTTTTTTACTTAAATCTTCAAAGAATAAATGAATGTAGTCAATTTGCTCATTATTGTCTTCAATTTTATTCATAGCTGCACGAAAATAGGCTGAATTTTTTAATCCTTTTGTGTACCATGATATATGTTTCCTTGCGATTCTTAAGCCTTTATTTTCCCCATAGAATTCATAAAGATCTTTAACATGTTCTATCGTAGTCTCATGGATTTCGTCATTTGTGGGTCTTGTTAAATATGTGCCCGTTTTTAAATAATGGTCAATTTCTCTAAATATCCATGGCCTTCCTTGTGCAGCTCTACCAATCATTACAGCATCAGCCCCTGTGTATTTTAAAACAAATTGAGCTTTCTCAGGTGTAGTGATGTCACCATTTGCAATTAAAGGCATTTTGATTTTATCCTTAACTGAGGCAATGGTATCGTATTCGGCATCTCCCATATAAAGACATGCTCTTGTTCTTCCATGCATGGTCAATGCTTGGATGCCAGCATCCTCTGCAATTTTCGCAATAGTCACAGCATTGCGATTATCTTTGTCCCACCCCGTTCTAATTTTTAGTGTGACAGGTATATCAACAGCACTCACTACAGATTCAAGTATTTTCTTTACTAATTTTTCTTCTTTAAGTAAGGCAGATCCCGCCATTACATTACAAATTTTCTTTGCAGGACACCCCATATTAATATCAATAATCTGAGCCCCTCGATTCATATTATATTGAGCTGCTTTTGCCATCATGTCAGGATCTGCACCTGCAATTTGGACTGATATAGGCGCAACTTCTCCTTCATGGTTTGCTCTTCTTAACGTTTTTTCACTTCCATAAAGAAGAGAGTTAGATGTCACCATTTCACTTACTGCCATACCTGCACCAAATTTTTTACAAAGCATCCGAAATGGTCTATCTGTCACCCCAGCCATTGGGGCTAAAATAATATTATTTTTAAGTTTATGTTTACCAATAATCATATCAATGCGTCATTGTAATAATCATATATATTATTTTCAAGACTAAAGATTTCGCCAAGAAATTTTCATTTTGTCTAGATTGTCTTTGATAAAGTTCAAAGCATCCTTCACGTATCCTTCTTCACCCCTGACTCCAAGCTCAAGCATCTTTTTTGGATGCATTTTTGGTAGGCTATATATTTTAATTCTTTGATGTTTTGACTGAGTAAGGTTCATTAGGTCAATCAAACTGCTTTCACTTACGTTGTCTAACCAAATAGAGTAATCTTCATATTTTTTTGATCTTTCTATTTTTGAGAGATGATTCTTAAGCACCCAGTCAATCATTGGCCATGCCATTTCAGGAAAGCCAGGCATGAAGAAATGTTGATTTATAAAAAAACCAGGGATATTGTTGACTGAGTTTGGAATAAGAGATGCTTCCTCTGGTAAGTCTGCCATAAGAATTCTCTTTGGATATGCTTCTTCACCAAATTGTTTTTCAATTAAAACTTTTGCTTCGGGATGTCGAATTAATAATTTTTTGTGAGCCTGAGCAGCAGCACTTCGTGTACAGTCGTCAGGCGTAGCACCAATTCCACCGAAACAGAAAACAATCACTCCTTTTTTTTGCTCTAATGTTTTTTTAATCTCTTCGGTATCATCAGAAATATAATCTGCTCTAGATATGTGAAAGTTATGTTTTTTTAATGTTTCAATTAGATGAGTTAAATGCTTATCTTTTCTTTTGCCAGAAAGAATTTCATCACCAATAATTAATGCATGGATTTCCTTTTTCGCACTTTTGGTCATTTTATTTTCTCTATCAATGCGCTTTCTCCCAATTTTCGCCAGCATTAATTTCTACAATTAAAGGGATGTCGAGTTTGGCAACATTTTGCATAATTTGAGGTATTTTTTTTGTGAATTTTTCTACTTCATTGTCAGGTACTTCAAATACAAGTTCATCATGAACTTGCATAATGACTTGCCCTTTTAAGTCACTATTATCATCAATCCACTGTTGTACTTGGATCATTGCTAGTTTAATTAAATCTGCAGCTGTACCTTGCATAGGCGCATTGATGGCAGCCCTTTCTGCTCCTGCCTTTCTAAGACCATTTGATGAGCTTATCTCAGGTAGCCATAGACGTCTTCCAAAAAAAGTTTCTACATACCCATGCTCTCGTGCGAATTGTTTAGATTCTTCCATATATTGAAGAACGGTTGGATATTTATTAAAGTATTCTTGAATATAATTTTGAGCATCACTTCTGGTGATATCTAAAGTTTTTGCTAAGCCAAAGGCTCCCATTCCATAAATTAAACCAAAGTTAATTATCTTTGCATATCTTCTTTGTTCTGATGTAATTTTTTCAATATTTGTATTAAATATTTCTGATGCAGTAATTGTGTGAATATCCTTATTATTTTTAAATGCCTCGATAAGACCCAAGTCTTTTGAAAGATGCGCTAAAATTCTTAACTCGATTTGAGAATAATCCGCGGATATTATTGAAAAATTTGGTTTGGCAATGAAGGCCTCCCTAATCTTTCTTCCCTCAGAGCTTTTAATGGGAATATTCTGTAGGTTTGGATCAGAGCTTGCCAGCCTACCAGTTACGGCAACAGCCTGGTTGTAGCTCGTATGAATTCTTCCGGTAGATTGATTTATCATTAATGGGAGTTTGTCAGTATAAGTAGATTTGAGCTTCGCGAGAGTGCGATATTCTAAAAGAATTTTAGGCAATGGATAATCTTTCGCGAGCTCTTGCAGAACTTCCTCTGAGGTTGAAGGTGTTCCGGTAGGGGTTTTTTTTAATGGTTTTATTTCTAATTTTTCAAATAAAATTTCACGCAACTGTTTTGGTGAAGCTAAATTAAAAGGTTGACCCGCAAGTTCATAAGCTTTGCTCTCTATTTTGATTAATTTCTCTCCAATTTTTTGGCTTTGTTGTCCTAGTAAATGGGCATCAATTAGCACGCCATTTCTCTCAATTTCAATTAACGCCTTCATACTTGGAATCTCAAATTTTTGATAGATCTCTAATAATTTTTTTTCACTTTTCAACTGATCTTTAAGGACATGGTAAAGCTGGAAGGTGACATCGGCATCTTCAGCTGCATAATCTAGTGCATCGTTGATATTAATTTGGTCGAAAGTAAGTTGCTTCACCCCTTTACCAACTAAAGATTCATAGGTTATACAATCATGACCTAAATATTTTTTACTAAGTTTGTTCATTCCATGACTTTGATTGCTATCAATTACATAACTCATCAGCATGGTATCCTCATTGATTCCATGCATTTTAATCCCTATATTTAAAAAAACATGCGCATCATATTTTATATTTTGACCTATTTTAACTATTGAATCGTCTTCTAAGATGGGCTTAAGTAATTGAACGACTTCACTCTCATTTATCTGCTCACCTTCAGCCACCCCCATATGATTTACTGGAATATAAACAGCCTCACCTTTTTTCAAACTCATAGAAATTCCAACTAGTTTTGCACTCATGACATCAAGTGATGTAGTTTCTGTGTCAATGGCAACTAATTTTCTTTTTTTAATATCCTCAATGCATACTTTTAATTGAGCTGAATTTTGAATTAAAGTATATTTTTTTTGGTCATCAAACTCTGCGTAATCATTTTGGCTTATTTCATCTATGGGTGCATTTGTCTTATTGGTATCTAAATTTTTAAGCCAACTAGAAAAATTAAATTCTTGATACATTTTCTTTAAAGCACTCTTATCTTCCGATGTTTTTTTAAATTGATCCCATGAAACATCGATATCTAATTCAGATCTTATGGAAATAAGATCTTTTGCAACAGGCAACCATTTAAGGGAATTTTTTAGATTTTCACCTACAGCCCCAGTAATTTGATCAGCATTTTTGATAATATTGTCAAGCGAATTGTATTCATTAAGCCATTTTAGTGCTGTTTTAGGACCCACTTTATCAACGCCAGGAATATTATCTGCCTTGTCCCCAATGATAGTTAAGTAATCAATAATCAAATTGGGCGAAACCCCAAATTTAGCCTTTACTCCATCAGTATCTAAGTGTTCATTAGTCATTGTGTTGACAAGGGATGTATTTTCATTGACCAGTTGCGCTAAATCTTTATCGCCAGTTGAAATAGTAACCGATATGTTTTCTTCATTTGCTTTCTTAGCGAGTGTTCCGATAACATCGTCTGCCTCAACTCCTTTTTTAACAAGGATTGGCCAGCCCATTGCATTAATGGCTTTATGGAGAGGTTCAATCTGTATCGATAAATCATCGGGCATTTTTGGTCGATTGGCTTTGTAGTCATCAAAAATATCGTTTCGGAAAGTTTTTCCCTTAGCATCAAAAACACAAACACTGTAAGTGCTTTCATATTTTTTATGGGTATTTTGAAGCATATTTAATACCCCATAGATAACCCCAGTTGGAAATCCCTCTTTATTTCTGAAATCGGGCATAGCATGAAATGCACGATATAAATATGAGGACCCATCAATTAGGAGCAATGTTTTCATAGATTTTTAATTTTTCTAAAAAATATTTTCTCATTATACCTTCGTATTCGAACCTTTTTTTGGATAAAAAACTACTGTTGGCTACCTGATTTTGATAGACTTACGCTATGAACAAAATTTTTACAACATTGACCTTAATGCTTGGTTATATTTTATTTTCGACCACAGCATACGCTGAAAAAACTGAAGTGTTAGAGGAGGTGCCATCTCCACCAAACACATTGGATTCAGGGTACGAATATGAACCTGAAATTACAATTCGAAAAGAGGGGACAAAAAGAATTGAAGAGCATAGGGTTAATGGCAATTTATACTATATTAAAGTTACTCCAGAAGGATTTCCACCATATTACCTTGTAAGAGAGACAGAGGGGGGCGATTGGATTCGTCAAGATGATTTAAAACCCTTAGTTGTTCCTCAGTGGGTTATTTATAGTTGGTAGTTTTTTAGCTTACTCAAGAATTAAATAAAAAAACACTCAATGGCTGTTTATACATCAATAACAAAAGAGGAATTGAAAGCATTTTTAAGTGATTTTGATGTCGGCACATTGCAAAGCTTTGATGGAATATCCTCTGGAGTTACAAATACAAATTACCTGATAACAACCAGTTTAAATAAATATATATTAACTGTATTTGAACATCATTCTATGGGTGAGCTTCCCTTCTTTATTAATTTAATGACATTTTTGTCATGCCATAATATAGATTGCCCCAACCCCATTTTAAACAACCAAAAAAATTCTATTAACTTGCTAAAAGACAAGCCTGCGTTATTAGTTTCTTTTCTTAACGGCGCAGAAGTTGAGGAAATAAATCAGATTCACTGCTTTGCTGTTGGAAAATCTCTTGCAAAAATGCATACCATCACAAAATCTTTTTCAGAAAAAAGAAAAAATGACAGGGGCTTAGAATGGATTAAAGATAAGTTTGCTGGAATGAAATCAAAATTAACATCAATAGAAAAAAATATGATTGAATTAGAAATAGATTTCTTAAGCCATCATAATGTTGGTGATTTACCAAAAAGTACAATCCACGGAGACTTATTCAGAGATAATGTTTTATTTTTAAATGAAAAAAGACCAAGTTTTATTGACTTTTATTATGCTTGTGAAGAGGTGCTGGTTTTTGATATTGCAATTGCGTTGAATGACTGGTGTATTGATGCTGATGGAGCAATTGATAAAAATAAATTAACAGAGTTCATTGAGGGATATGAGACTGAAAGACCGCTTACTAATGAAGAGAGAGTCTACATGCCTGTAGCACTTAGGTGGGCTGCACTAAGATTTTATATATCTAGGCTCGAGCACATTCATAGCAATCCTAGTGCTGAAATTCTTGCGGTAAAGAATCCTAATCAATTTAAAAATATATTAATCGATAGGCAAGTTACGGAGTATAGGATTTGAAAAAAACACTAAACAAGGCTCATAGATGGGTTACCGAGAGCGTATTATTAACTAAGTTAAATTTCAAGGTGGCTTTACTTTTAGGAAGTGTTTATATATTTGCTTATCTCCTTGTTCCAAGTATTCCGGGGTTAAGTTTTATAAGTCCATTTTTGATTATAGCTTGGCCTATTTCAACAATGATATTTATAAATTTCTATAGATTGAGTCAAAATAAAAAAGAAACGGATTTTAAGACTTTGCTAAAGATAAACAAAGAAAATATAAGAGTTCTTATTTATCTTGGGGTAATTTGTTTATTTTATTCATTATTAATTTCTCTGATTTTGAGTCCAGACATAAATATTATTTTGGCTGCTGCAAGTGAAGCTGAGATGAGTGAAGATATTTCTAGTAATCTAGTTAGCATCTTTATAAAATTTATGGTTTTGGCAATACCTATCCTTATGGCAACTTGGTTTTCGCCTATCTTAATTGCATATCATAATTTTGGATTGATGAAAGCAATAAAATCAAGCTTTGCAGGTGTATTGCTTTCAATTATTCCTATTACACTTTCTTGGCTTATTTTATTAGGAGGCTTTATCTCGTTAATTTTTTTAATGATTATGGTGTTTACAATACTTGGGTCAAGTGTAAATGTTCTGATGTCCTACGTTCTGATATTTTTATGTATGTTGGTCTTAGCAGCTTATATTTCAACTTTATTTTCTTTTCAATATACAACTTATAAAGATATATATAAATCAATAATCAAATAGTTACGCTTTGGTAAGCTTTGCATACTCCATTGCTAACATTTTAATCCCATGATTTTGAAATTTAATTTCAATTCGAAGATCATTTTCATTTCCTTCATAGCCTATGACCGTTCCGCCACCAAATTTATCATGGTTGACCATTGAGCCAATTTTAATCTCATATTGATTATTCGAGATTTGTTTACTCAGTTTTTTAAATGATTTTGCCGAATTATTATGATATGAGCCCCCAATAGGATTGCTATTATTAATTGGCACATTTATTTTTTTTATTAATGATTCTGGTATTTCATCTAGAAATCTTGAAGGAAGATTATAGGTAGGTTGTCCATAGGTCATTCGAGATTGAGACAAGGTAAGATATAGCTTATTCTTTGCTCTAGTAATGGCGACGTACATCAATCGTCGCTCTTCTTCTAATCCATTATTTTCATTCAAACTTCTCTCATGTGGGCAGAGTCCATCCTCTAAACCAGTGATAAATACTGTATCAAACTCAAGCCCTTTTGATGAATGAATGGTCATGAGTTGTAAAGCGTCTTCACTTGCTGCAGCTTGTAATTCACCACTTTCAAGAGAGGTGAAATCAAGGAATTCAGCTAAAGCCAGCGATTTTTTTTTGTTTGGTTCTTCCTCGGAGACACTATCTCTATCTTCATTGAGAAATGATTTTGCTGCAGAAACAAGTTCATTCAGATTTTCTACACGTGAGCTACCATCTTTATCTTTAAGGTAATGATCTTTAAGACCAGAATGAGAATTAATTATATCAATTGATTCGTCAATATTTGTTCCATGAACTTGATCTTCAATACTTTGAATTAATTGTATAAATGCAGCTACTTTTAGGTTTTTACCTTCAGAAATAAAAATTTTCGCACCTTCCCACAAAGAACATTCATTCTTTTTTGCATGGTCTTGCATTTGTTCAATAGCTCGTGCGCCGATGCCTCGAGTTGGAAAATTTACAATTCTCATAAAGGCATTATCATCCCTTTTATTATTAATAAGCCTTAGGTACGCAAGAGAACTTTTAATCTCGGCTCTTTCAAAGAACCTTAAACCCCCGTAAACTCTGTAAGGAATATTATTAGAGACCATAGCCATTTCAATAACTCTTGATTGAGCATTATTCCTATAAAGAATAGCTATCTGGTTATAATCAGTACCTGCACGATGACGCATTTTAATTTCATCTAAGATAAAGGCTGTTTCTGAACGATCATCTAAAGCTGTATATTGTTTAATTAAATCCCCATCCCCGGAAGCAGTCCATAAATTTTTACCCAACCTATCATTATTGTTTTCAATAATTGCGTTGGCTGCATTAAGGATATTATTTTTAGATCGATAATTTTGTTCCAGTTTAATTACATTTTTGATATTAAAGTCCTTCTGAAGATCTTTCATGTTTCCAGGTCTTGCACCTCTAAACCCATAAATTGATTGATCATCGTCTCCCACCGCAAAAATAAAGCTTTCAGAGGAGGTGAGCATTTTTAGCCACTGATACTGTAAGCGACTAGTATCTTGGAACTCATCCACAAGGATATGCTTAAAAATTTCTTGGTAGTGTTGACGGATAGTTGAGTTTTTTTGGAATAGCTCCAGGCAACGCAGCATAAGTTCTGCAAAATCAACGACACCTTCTTTCTGACATTGCTCATCGTAGGCTGCATAAATAGAATTTAGTTTTTTAGATACATCATCATAGGCTTTAAACTGTTGGGATCGAATACCTTCCTCTTTATTGTTATTAATAAAGTACATCGCCTCTTTTGAGGAAATTAAGTCCTCATCGATACCTATAGTCTTCATGACTCTTTTAATCGCTGATTTTTGATCTGCGCTATCAAGGATTTGGAAGGTTTCAGGTAAATTGGCATCAACGTGATGCTTACGTAAAAAACGATTGCACAATCCATGAAAAGTACCTACCCACATACCTCTGATATTAATTGGTAGTTGAGTCGAAATTCTAGTCAGCATTTC
>ERZ767114.1600-NODE-1600-length-10704-cov-2.392679_pt1 | contig 10704 bp, 5 predicted proteins | sample MGYA00374952_ERZ767114 | MGnify/ENA primary metagenome ERZ767114 (study PRJEB28939, sample SAMN06267156) | marine metagenome | isolation source: Columbia River Estuary | place: USA:Columbia River Estuary, USA | collected 2012-05-05 ...
AGTATGCTTGTCAGGTCATCCGTAACAGCCTCTAATATCACTTGTGATATTAGAAGTAATAATGGCACGGGTGCTGCGTATTTGGGTGATGGCGTGTCTGGAATTTATGCTTGTGAACCACAACTAGAAAACGTCAAGGCTAGTCCTAATATCTGAAACGCCGATAATTTCGTATTTTTTTTAATTCTCATAATAGGTTTCTTAAAACTGCAATCATAATAAAAAATGTCTAATGCAATCTTACGCATGATAAATTCAGCCTTAAATATATGACCGAATCTCAGCAATTATTTTTGAGATATGCAATAATGGAATATGCTAAATATTACAAAGAAAAAGATAAAACTAAGGCTAAAGAAATAATTGGATATGGTAAACATCTTTTTTACGATGAAAATGATTTTTCTAAAATAGAGTATTCTTTAGATTACAAGTTCCTACACGACGATTTTAATTAAAAGAAATTTATTTCTTATTTATGAGAATACTACTTTTTTTATTAATAAGCATTTATTCTTTTACTGGATTAAGTCAACCGTATACTTATAAGATTGGTTTATTAAAATATAATGGCGGTGGTGACTGGTATTCAAATCCTACAGCTCTAACTAATTTAATTGAGTTTTCAAATAAAGAAAATGGAACTAATATTAATCCAGAATACGACCAAGTCGAAATTGGAAGCTATTTATTATTTAATTATCCATTTGTTCATCTTACTGGACATGGTAATATAGTCCTCAACCAGCAGGAAGTTGATAATTTAAGAACTTATTTGATAGCAGGTGGGTTTTTACATATTTCTGATAATTATGGCTTAGATCCGTTTATAAGAAAAGAAATTAAAAAATTATTTCCCGAACTTGATTTTGTTGAACTTCCCTATTCTCATCCTATTTACCATCAAAAATTTGATTTTAATAATGGACTACCCAAAATACATCAACATGATGAAAAACCGTCCGTAGGATATGGCCTAATATATAAAGGAAGATTAATCTGTTTTTATGACTTTGAATGTGATTTAGGAGACGGCTGGGAAGATGCGGAAATTCATAGAGATAGTGAAGAAAGCAGAACTAAAGCTCTTCAAATGGGAGCAAATATTCTTTCCTATACTTTTATTGGAAAGAAAGATTAATCTTTCATATGCTTTAAATTCATTCCGTACAATACAATAAAAATTATTGGAAAAATTAAAGAGACTACTAGCTGTCCTAAATTAAAAGGATTAACAGTGAAGGGTACAAATAAAATAAATACTTGAATGATTGTGTAACCATAAAACCCATTTTTTTTAAAATTCCACATCATATATACAAATACAATATTAACTAAGTATAGAATTAAATACCAAATGGAGGTTTTATCCATTAAGTTAAATATCTCTTTGTACATGCTTACCATTTCCTCACTAGGGAGAATATCAAACATTTTTTGTTTTACTGTGTCGTTTATAAACAATGAGTAAAGAGTGGAAACAAATATTTGAAAACCTGCACCAATCCAGCTAAGAATACAAAGTACCTTTAACAACGTTGGCCTTTCATCCATATTTAAAGGAGAATTATCTGGATTATCAAATGTTGGAATTGACTCATTCATAGTTATAGATTATTTACTCGAAATATATCCAAGGTCTACCAAAAATTATTTTTTTCTTATCTAAATTTTCAAGTTCTTTTGTCCTTTTTAAAAGTTTGTTCATATTATTAGAGGATTCAACACACAAAAAATACCATGATTCATTTTTATTTCTTATTATTTTAGGAGAGATATTATACTCTCTAACAAATATTTTTTTATACTCATTAGCATTATCAAAATCTTTAAAAGCACCAATTATTAAATTATATAATTCTTTAGTATCCGGACTTGATATTTCATCTTCGTTATTATATATATTTTTAACTGTTAAATCATTTTTTATACTTTCAGTAGCCTTTTTAATTAGTGAATCTAAATCTTTACTATCGTATTTTAAATTATTTATTATTCTTTCTAGGCCGTAAACAATACCATTAAGACTATCCTTTAAAGATTTTATACTATCTCTGTTTTTCTGGATTTCCAAATCAAGTTTTAGTTGTTTTTGTTCAATAAAATCTGTTTTTTCAAACAAAGAATTATTTTGATTTTTTAAATCCTCAATCTCTTTAAGTTTAGAAAAATCTTGATTTTTACGCAAAAGAAATTTTATTGAGATTTCCTGAGAAGTGAAACTATAATTGAGCAAAGAATTAGTAGGAAGTTCGTAGGTATAAGAAATTTGAATTGAGTTATCAAATAAAACGCTAGCTGAAACTCCTGCACTATTTTTATGAGAGTAATTTAAGTTGAAAAAGTATTTATTTCTATAATCCAATAAAACGTTTCCTTCATAATTAAAAGGAATTCCTTGAACACTTTGTAATAAAAATATTGGAGTAATATGAAAATTGTCGCTTTTTAAGGAAAAGTTGTAATGAGCATGAATATTATATTGACGAATAAAACTATAATTAAGGTCTTTTGTATCGTTATCGTTAAAGTAAACAACTGTGTTCTGAAGTATGTTTTTTGCTAAAGCTCCAATTACAAACTTTTTATACCTGTAGTTAAAAGCAAAATCAGCATCAAAACCTGTATATTTTTGATTACTTTCAAATAGTACAGATTCAAATTTATCTAAAGCAATAATTCTATCAAACAAAATTCTAGTTTGAAAAAAGCCACCAGATAATGCAAAACTTAAATCACTTTCTTTTGAGAATCTTACTTTATACTTATAGGTTAAATAACCACTTGTTCTACCAATTACATTTGTTATATCGTTTGAAACTCTAAATCCAATTGCACTTTTTTTGTTTTCTAAAGGGGAATCAAAAGTTATTTGTTGTATTTCAGGTGCACCTACAAATCCTGCCCACTGTTTTCTATAACCAAGAAAAATGTTTTTTTCTCCGTCACCAATCATTGAAGGATTTAATAAATAAGGATTAAAAACATAATGGGAATTATATTCCATTTGCTGACTTCTTACAATCAAAGAAGAAGTAAAAATTATTAGAAAAAATATTTTTTTAGATAACTTCATTATTTATTTCTTAGTAATGTTATTGCCCCTCTATATACTTTATCACTATCAGTGAAATTTATAATATAATAGTAGGTGCCATCAGGTAATTCATCATCATTTAAATATCCATTCCAATCATTTTTATAATTATCGTCATAGTAGATCTCAGTTCCTCTACGATTGTAAATATAAACTCTAGCTGTAGATAATGATTCTATATTTTCAACATACCATGTATCATTTTCACCATTTCCATTAGGTGTAACTATGTTATTTACAAAAAGCTTGAAATCATTAATCACTTCAATATTTAAAGTATCACTATTTATACAACCATTAAAATCTGTAACTTCTAGAATATAATCTGTAGTCAAAGTCGGGGACGCTTCAGGATTAAAAATAGTATTGTTATTTAACCCCACTAATGGACTCCAATTAAAATTAATACCACCAGAAATAAAAGCTAATAATTGTACAGAGTAACCCTTACTAACTGAAGTGTCTTTACCTGCAAAAACAGTTGGTAAAGGAAAAACTTCAACAGTTTTTTCAATAGAGTCTTTACAACCAAAACTTGATGAACTAATCAATTTCACAGTTTTAATACCAGAACTATTATAAATATTTATAGGGTTTTCTATTGAAGATGTTTGACCATCTCCAAATTCCCAATTAAAAGTAAGTGGACTAGCGTCACTAATTAAAGACTGATTAGTGAAAATTAAATCCTGATTAATACAAGCTTCTAAAAAAGTGAAATTTGCAGCTGGAAACGGATTTACAACTACATCAATAAGAGTGTCATTTGAACAACCGTTACTTGATGTTGCTGACAATTCCACATTGAATACACCTTCATTTAAATATAAGTGAGAAGGATTTTTTACAATGGAATTTTGACCATCACCAAAGTCCCACAAATAAGAAGAAATAGAGTCTGTTGAAGAAATTAAAGAATTATTTGCAAACTGTGTAGCTGAACCATAACAGGCATTTGTAAAAGTATAATTAGGATATGGAAGTGGATTAATATTAATTGTTTTCACTACAGTATCTACGCATCCAGAATTTGAAGAGGAAATTAATTGAACATTATAATTTCCTGAACTCAAATAATTATGAGATGGATCGTTAAATATTGAAGTATTCCCGTCTCCAAAATCCCATGAAAAATTTAGTCCTCCGGGTATGGAAGAGTTTTGAAAAATTGCAGTTTCATTGAAACAAACATCATTAAAAGAAAAATTGGCACTTGGTATTGGACTAACAGCTAAAATTTTAGTTATTGAGGAACTACATCCATCTGTAGAACTTACACCCAAAGTTATATTATAATTATTATTACTTGAATACAAATGAGAAGGGCTATATTCATTTGAAAAAAATCCGTCACCAAAATTCCAATTAAAAGTTAAATTGGGTCTTAGAATTGTATCTGTAGTATTTATAAAACTTGCGGAATCATAAAGGCATATACTATCTACGGTAAATAAAGGATTTGGGACAGGATAAATAATAACAGTATCAATATAAGAATCTGAACATCCTGTATTGGTATTTGAAATTAAGCTTACGGAAAAAGTATCGGGAACCAAATAAGTATGAGATGGACTATTTAATCCAGAATTAGAGCCATCTCCAAAATTCCAAATATATGAAATTGAAGAAGCTGTTGTTATAGTAGTATTAATAAAGTTTATTGATTGACCTAAACATATGCTGTCACCAATGAATGTAATATTTGCTCTTGGATAAACATTAACATTGTTAGTTATTGAATCTGCGCAACCATTACTAGATTGAACTTTTAACTTAACATCATAATTTGAATGCGTAGGGAAAATATAAACTGTATCCCCATTAGAAGAATTATAAACTCCAGAGCCATCTCCAAAATCATAAGTATATGAAAGTGAACTTCCTATTGAAGAGTTAGAAAATACCATATTATCACCATCGCAAACATCAGATTGTGTGAAATTAGCAACAGGATTCGAATTTACTATAACATCTGTAATTCTTAAAGAATCTGTACATCCTTGATTTGAAGATGCAACAAGAAATACATTATGATTTCCTGAAAAAGGTAAAGTAATTAAAGGATTTTTTACATTACTACCTAAACCAGAACCAAAATTCCAGTTGTAGGAACTTATTTGTCCAGATGAAATTGAAGATGTATTATTAAAGCTTGTTGGTGAACCTTGGCAAACTTGGGAATAACTAAATCCTAAAACTGGATTAGGATAAATTGAAATTGTTTGAGAATTACTAGTATCATTTACACAACCTCCACTATTAACTATCACTCTATAAATTGTTGTATCTGTTAAATTAGTATAGTCTAATTTGTTTGTATTATTAGATATATCTAACCAAGTAGAACTGTTATCAGTTGATTTTTGCCATTTAGATACTGAACCTACATGACCAGTTAGCTCTAAGCTTCCATTGTTAGTTCCCTCACATACATTATTTCCTCCAATTAAATAACCAGCATCGACTATTGGATAAATGTTGGCTTTAAAAAAATTTGAAGTATCGGAGGGACATACCTCATTTTTAAGAATAGCTCTAAAATACATAGAATTTACCATTGAATTAAAGTTATAATAAGGGTTGTTATTATTAATATTATTCCAAGGGCCCCCGATATTAAATGATGATTCCCAGGAAGTTATACTACCGTTGATATTTTCCAGATAAACACTATCAAAATTTGTAATCGGACACAGGTTCGAAATATGAACACTACTGTCTAAACCAGAGGTTTGTAAAACTGATGATTGGGTTTTGAGAAGTCCACCATTAGAAAATGAATTTACTTCAACATTGGAAGATATAGTTTGAGAATTACAACCGCCTGCTATTTGAACTGTTAAGGAATATACACCAGATGTGTCTATTGTTGAGTTAGGAATCACAACTCTATGGCTATCTAAACTTGCAGGTAAAGCAACTCCATCTTTTTTCCAAGAATATGTTGCGGAAGGGTTGTTGGTAGCAACTATACTTATTTCATCACCTTGGCAATAAGGACCCGTATTAGAAATACTAATATCATCAAAAACTTCAATTTCAGATTCAAGAGTATAAGTAATATTAGTAGATGAATATTTCCTGGCTCTTACCCAATCAATACTAGCTGAGGAATTTACTAATCCTTGATTTAAAGAACTTAATACAATACGATGATCACCTAATAAATTTTTAGATTCTTTATAATTCGGGTAAATTCCTCCAGGCCAAGATAAATAGGACGAATCGTCAGCAAATTTAGAATATGACCAAGTACCCATAACATTTAATGCTGGGAAATTTGCTAATGAAATTGTTGATCTACAAAGAGCCGTATTTGTTGCACTAGATGAATCTAATTCCATCAATGAATTTCCCCCATAGGCATTGTAAGACATACCTAAACCAGAAGAGGAACTCTCAATTCCTAAAAACAATTTTCCATTAGAAATAGTTTCTAAATCCATTTCAACTGTTACTGGTTCACTGTCGGTAAAAATAGAATCAGAAATTATAGACGCATTATTTCCAAACGATGAACCTAAAATTAAATTTCCGTCAGAAAAAGTTATATTATTATTATTATTGGAATCACAACTAGACCATTTTGAAGATAATATAGAACTATTAAAATCGTCAAACATTTCAAAAGTTGCAGAGCCGTTTGAATTTGAAATTTCACCAGTTTTCCCATAAAAGACAAAAACAGAAGTATTATCAGCTGGGCCTAAACTATCCATTTTAACCCAAAAACTAGTAGATGAAGTATTGTAAGTATCGTTATCAATCCAAAAGTTTAGATCATTGCCATCAAAATCAACAATTCTTATATCACTACCATTAATTTGGGCTTTAGAATTAGAAACTAAAGATGCAGTTGGTAATATAAATTCTACTTGGAAATTTCGTAATAATGTTGAACTTGGATTATTAAATTTAATTTCCTGTCTATAATTCCAGCCATATTTACATGGTTGTGCAAAAGCTACTGTACTAGAAATTAATATAATTGTTAGTAGAGAAAAATAATATTTTAAGATTCTTTTCAAAATTAGATTTTTATAAATTTAATTGTCTTAATGGAGAAACTACTATAAATAGTTACTAAATACACACCATTTGGTATGTGGTCAATTTGAATTTGTTTTTGTAAATCATCAAATATGAATATTTTCTCTTGTAATAAAAGTTCTCCAGTTAAATTATAAATACCTAGGTAAGCCTCTACTAAAAATTCATTATTTGTCTGGAAATCTAAAATGAAATTTCCATTGTTAGGATTTGGGTATAGTTTACAGTCAATCTCTGTATACACTGAAAATTCTTCATTTAAAACAGGTCTATTTTTTTTGCTAGGTCTAATAACAATTTTCTTTTCAAGTGATGCTATACAAGAAGTATTCCTAACTGTAAGTTGAGCAGTTACCGTATCATTGGTAACTGAGTCATTAAAAGAATTTAACCATACACTATGAATAGGTGAATCAATATTATAAATTGAATCATTTATGCGCCACGAAGAAGTGAAAGGTGAAGGATAAGATAGATTGATAAATTTTACAGAATCACCTTGACTAACAATAGAAGTTGATAAGAATTGAGCATTTAATTCTTGGTTTGTTGAGTTTACCTTTATTGTATCTTTTGCAGTACAATTTAAAGTGTCTGAAATTAAAACATTATACAACCCAGTATCACTAACAAACAGCGAAGAACTATTTGAATTATTTATTAGCAAGCCATCTTTATACCATTCATGTTGAATATTATTATTGTTAATACCAGTAGACAATTCAAGATCACTTCCAATACATTTTACCAAGTCAGCACCTAAATCTACACTTAGAACAGGACTGAAATTTACTAGAATTGTATCTTTTGATTTACACAAACCAGGACTTAAACTATCCCCTACTTCAACTATGTAGTTTCCTGCACTATTAATAAATAAAATAGAATCTGTAGATCCATTGCTCCATTTAAAAGTAGCACCATAATTACTTAAATCATCCATTATTAAAGTATTGTAACTACAAAGTAAAGTATCAGTAATTCCACCAAGAAGTTGAAAAGTAGGTGTCTCATATGCCGCAACATAAATACTATCCGAACTAGAGCAAGTTCCAAAAGAAATTTCGCAACTGTAATATCCAGAAGAACTAATATTTATCGAAGAATTGGATCCAATTAAGTTTTGACTTGCGTCTGTCCACAAATAACTATTTGATAAAGCATCAGAATTTACAGTAACTGAATCGCAAATATTTATAGAATCTCCACTTAAATTATTAATAAAACTTAAATCAAGTTGTGGATTTGATTTAGGAATTACAGAAATAACATTAGTCAAATTACATCCAGTAATTGTATCCTCAATTAATACAGTATAAATGTTTAGTTGAGACACCCATATTCTACTACTATTTAAAGGATAATTTGAAGATAATTGTGGATTCCAAGAATAAGAATAATTGACGCCAAAGGGTAAACTGTCAGTAAGCATACTATCCCCAAGACATGGACTGAGTGTGTCCGAAAATGTAGAGAAATTAATAGGACTTAAATTAATATAAGCATTAATCGAATCTTCTCCAGGACAATTGTTTTGGTCTACAACCAAGACTTTATATAGTCCTGAAGAATCAATTTTAAGAAATCTCGAAGTTCCAACAGTATCACTAAGCCCAGTTAAATTTACTTGACCATTATAATAGGAATATGTGTAAGAAGAATTGGAATCAAACCAATAATAATCTGCATCTACACTTCCACAGTCTAAAACTGATGAATCACAAGCGCTTGATGAAGATATTTGAGGGGAAAATGAAGAATTTAAAGTTATACTAATAGTGTCACTGTTAATACATCCATTTAAGTCTGTAGACTTAACATGGTAAGTATTTGAATAATTAACAATTATACTATCAGTTGTTAATCCGTTAGACCAAAAATTATTACAATTTTGAGGTGCATTTAAAACGTAAGAAGTACCACAAGTAGAAATTGAATCTTGACCAAAATCAACATTTGGGATGGGAAATATTTGAATAGTGTCTAATATTCTACTAATACAATTATTGTTAGATGTAACAGTTAATTCAATTATTTTAGTTCCAGTATCGCTAAAAGTAGCTGGTGAGGGATTTTGATCTAATGTAGGTGTAGAAGGCAATGGATACTCGAAATTCCAACTATGACTAGAAATGGTATTGTTATTGTCTACAAAAGATAAAGAAGCAAAAGAAACTGGCAAACCTAAACATTGGTCATTTGGAGAATTTGTGAGAGCTACTGGAATTGGATTAATTTCAATATTTTTTGTTTTTTTGGAAGAACATCCATTACTAGAAGTTTGTGTTAATTCTACATTATAAGTACCAAAATTGTTGAAATTTTTAAGAGCATTGGTATCATTAGAAGTGGAATCATCTCCAAAATCCCAAAATGAAACAAGAGAATCTGAATTAGGATAAAAAAGTATGGTGTCATATAAACAAAAAGAGTTTGTAGGAGAATTTAGATTATTTCTAGACAAAAAGTCAATACTAGGAGAAGGAAAAATTTCTACAGATTTAGAAGTAGAATCTGAGCAACCATTGGAAGATGTTACTTTTAGTTCTGTTGAATAAGTCCCATTTTGAGAATAAACATAATAAGAATTATAAAAATTAGAAATAGATACATTACTAAAATTCCATTCAGAACTAGTTATAGAGTCTGAAATTAAAATAGTAGATTGATTTAAATAAAAAACTGTATCGTTTTCACAGGTATCATTAAAAGTAAAGTTTGCATTTGGAAGTGGAAAAACATTAATAGTTTTAACAACCGTATCACGACAAGTACCCGCAATGTCGGCAATTAGTTCTACTTCAAAGGATCCTGAAGATGGAAATGTATTAGATGGATCTTCAAGATTTGAGGTTGCTACTCCAAAATTCCAATTGTAATTTAAACCTCCATAAGTAGTAGTACTTAAATTTGTGAAATCTATTGGAGTCTGATCACAAGAGTTTTGAAAACTAAAATCTGCGGAAGGATATGGTAAAACAGTAACAGTTCTTTCGCACGAACTAAAACATCCACTAGAATCTGTTATAGTTAGCTGAACACTATGTACTCCAGATTGAGTATATAGAAATGAAGGGTTTTTTAAAGAAGAAATATTTGAACCATTATTAGAATAATAATCAAAGTCCCAATTATAAGTCATATTTGATGAATCTGAAGAATCTGGATTAGCGCTAAAATTCATTGGATCACCTAGACATGGAAGATTGATTCCAAAACAATTACCAGTTCCAAATTCAGGTAAGTCAGAGGATTTAACTTTAATAGAGTCTTTATTTTTACACCCTCTTGAGTCTTCAATAGTAATTAAATACCAACCAGATTGATTAACCGATAATACAGGCTCTGGTGTTGAAGATTTATTAGCGGGAGTTAACGTAGTAGACTCAACTCCATCTTTATACCACTTTACAGTACAACTAGGGGTAATTGAATCAAATTCTATAATTGCAGAAACTCCTGAACACACGGCTGTTGAATCTAAAGAAAGATTTACCTCAGGAGGATTACTACAATCTCTTTTTCCAATAGTAATAATAGATTGGTTTAATGGAGCA
>ERZ767114.1601-NODE-1601-length-10704-cov-1.984191_pt1 | contig 10704 bp, 10 predicted proteins | sample MGYA00374952_ERZ767114 | MGnify/ENA primary metagenome ERZ767114 (study PRJEB28939, sample SAMN06267156) | marine metagenome | isolation source: Columbia River Estuary | place: USA:Columbia River Estuary, USA | collected 2012-05-05 ...
AAGGACGGGGTGGATCCAATACCGCCATAAGGGTTGATCCCCGGCACAACATGGCATCGCGTGCAATGTTCGCGCACCACTTTCAACCCCCGTTCAACAGCGGTGGCCGCTTTGGCTGGCACACCCAGAAAGGCACTACCAAACACAGCTGCGGCAATGATAGACTGGCCAACCAAACGCAAAATAAATAAACCCTTTTCTAAACCGTCGGATCGGCCATATGTTCACGCAACATATCGGTATATTGCGCCACCATATGCTGAACAAAATCTTCCTGCTCCTCGACATTAAGAACATTTTTGCCAACATGCGCGGCATAGCGCGCCGCAGCATACAGCATTACCATTTGTAATTCGGTTGATTCGATCTTTTTGTTTCGCTGATTTGCCAGCGAGATAAACTGGTCGGCAACGCGCAAAAAGGATTGGCTGTCCAAAATGCCCTCACGATGCGTTTCCGGATCAAATTCATCAGGCCGTTGGTGCCATGGTGGAAATTTCATTACCGTTAGAATCCTAAATTAAATGATAATTCTATTACTCTAGCAGCTTTTTCTGCGCAGATGAACCCGTTGCCAGCGCTGCTTTCCCAAACAGCATCACCTAATCATCATTATGATCAACCTGAACGGCCCTCATCCATAACAAAATATCGGCTGATTGATCGTCAACAAGGGCAACATGCGCCCGATAGCGGCGAATCAAATCTTTGCCAAGCGGGGTTAATCGAGCTCCACCCTTGCTCGATCCGCCGCGCTCGGTCACAAATAAAGGGTCACGAAACCCACTTTGCATCGAGTCAAGCAGGAACCATGCACGGCGATAGCTCATTCCCATCTGGCGCGCAGCCGCGCTAATCGACCCAGCCTCGTCAAGTAAGGCCAGTAAATTGATTTTGCCAAGGCCAATGGTCTCATCAGCAATGAATAGTTTTGTACGCACCCCCGGTTCTTGGGCTGCATGCTTTGCCTTTTTCGCTGCGGTCAAAAACGACCTCCTTCGCCAACAAATCCAGTCCGCCTAAACCTTACCAATTATCGACATACGAGGCGATATGAAAAACAAAACATCGCGTTTGCAACGCTTCTCAATATTCAATAGAAGATAAGAATGATCTCGCTTAGTTTCAGCTTTTTTTCAATTTTGCGCCGTCTATCGTGTTTCACGCGATTGGTGATGGCGGGTTATATCGCGCTTTTTTGCGGCTTTTTCGCCATTGCGAGCCATGCAGCCGCGCCGGTGATCATTGTTCAATCTGCCACATCAATCCAGAATTCAGGACTTTACGACCATCTATTGCCGTTATTCGGGGCTGAAAACGATATTGATGTGCGGATTGTTGCTGTTGGCACGGGTCAGGCCCTTCGCAATGCCAAAAAATGCGATGCCGAGATGGTCATTGTCCATTCAAAAATTGATGAAGAGAAATTTGTGGTCGACGGCTTTGGCAGTCAGCGCCATGATTTGATGTTTAATGACTTCATTCTGGTTGGCCCAAAGGATGATCCGGCTCAAATTGGAGCCGCCAAAACAACGCTCGAGGCTTTTCAGAAAATTGCCACGGCCAAAGCCAGATTTGCATCACGAAGTGATGATAGCGGTACGCACAAGGCCGAACGTCGATTTTGGCGGACTGCGGGCGCAACACCAAAAGATGCCAGTGGCAAATGGTATCTTGAAACCGGCCTTGGCATGGGGGCAACGCTTAATTTTGCGGTTCAGGCTGATGCCTATGCCCTTACTGATCGCGCAACATGGCTGACATTCAAAAACAAAACCACGCATATGCCTCTATATCAGAGGGATCCAGCATTATTTAACCAATATGGCGTTGTATTGGTTAGCCAAACCCATTGCCCCACAATAAAGGCTGCCGAATCCCGTATTTTTGTCGATTGGCTATTATCGCCCAAGGGGCAAAACGCAATTGCCACTTTCCAGCATGAAAACAGGCCTTTGTTTTTCCCAAATGCGACCCCTTAGCTTGCTGGCTCGTGTTTGCCGCTGCTGGCTTAGGCTGTGACAAATCAGCCGATGCACCAGATGTCCCATCGCCAATGCCGCGATCGAATGCTATATACATAATATGAAAAGACGTCATTTCCTAACCCTGGCCGCCGCTGGTGCAACAAGCTCATTGGTTGCGCCTTCGCCTTGGAAGCGCCTCAATGCCGCAACTCCCGTGCAGCAAATCATGGCTGGCAAGACAAGGCTGAACATTGCTGGTGCTGGCCAGCCTGACACTGATCTCTGGCTCTATAACCAATCCTGCCCCGGCCCCATGCTGCGCTATCGCAAAGGTGATATGCTTCGCGCTGAAGTTCAAAACAATCTTGATGTAGCAACTACCATCCACTGGCACGGTATTCGAAATTTGAACGAAATGGACGGTGTTGCCAATCTAACGCAAGCACTGATCGAGCCAGGTGAGAGCTTTGCTTATGAGTTTCCTCTAAATGACAGTGGCACCTACTGGTATCACGCCCATAATATGGGCTGGGAACAGGTGGCACGCGGGCTTTATGGCCCTTTGATTATTGATGATGACCAAGACCCTGAAGTTGACCATGATCTGTGTTTGATGATTGATGATTGGCGGCTGGATAATGATGGGCAAATTGACCAAGCCTCATTGGGCGGATTGCATGATTGGTCACATGGCGGCCGGCTTGGCAACTGGCTAACGATCAATGGCAAATCAGCACCCGAATTTCGGGTGAGAGACAAAGCACGCATCCGTTTACGCTTGATCAGCGCCGCTAATGCACGGGTCATGACATTCCAATTGACCAATGCGTCAGCGACTTTGATTGCGCTTGATGGCGCTTTTTGCCAGCCTGAGCAAGTGACCGAAATCACCTTGGCACCGGCGCAACGTGCCGATGTTATTGTGGATATGGATCGTGGCAGCATCGAGATTGCCGAAATTAGCACGGGCGAGCCTTATCCAGCTGCGACCGTGCTTGTTGATCCTGCACTTGGCCCTTCAAGCCTCAGCAAAACGCCAATTAACACGCCAAAACCGGCGGCTTTACCACCTTTGAACAACCTGCGCCGTATCCCAATTCACATGCAGGGCGGCGCGATGGGCAATTTGCAAAAAGCGATGTTTGAAGGGGAGAAATTGTCACTTCGCGAATTGGCGCAAAAACACAAAAAACTGTGGGCTTTTAATGGCCAGATTGGAGATTACTCGACGCTTTTTGCCGAAATTGATCAAAATGACCTCATATCACTTGATGTCTATAACGATACAGCATGGCGCCATGCAATGCATCTTCATGGCCATCATTTCTGGGTTATGTCGGATGACCCGACGCTTGCCCTTCCATTAAGCCAGCGCGACACATGGCTTATGCAACCGCAGGAGCGTATCAGCCTTGTTTTTAAGGCCGACAACCCCGGTCTATGGCTGTTTCATTGTCATATGTTAGAACATGCCGCATCAGGTATGGGCGCGGTTCTATCAATCGCCTAGCCCCACAACCAGGTCTGTTCTCATTTCAAGCCGTTTTGGCCAGCGGCGGCTTATTAGACAACGGTAACGGTAAATGATCCGATGCCTTCGACCTCTCCAACCATCACGTCACCGCGTTCGATCGGCCCAACACCCGCTGGCGTTCCAGACATGATCAGATCACCAGCAGCAATGTCATAAAAGCGCGATAGATACGCAACCATTTCCGGCACTTTCCAGATCATCTGGTTCAAATCACCAATTTGACGTTCGGCGCCATTGACCTGAAGCGCAATACGCCCTTGATCAAGATGCCCCGTGTCATTGGCTGGCACCAGCTCGCTCATCGGTGCCGACCTTTCAAACGCCTTGCCGATTTCCCAAGGACGGCCCACCTTTTTGGCCTCACCCTGCAAATCGCGGCGGGTCATATCCAGCCCAAGTCCATAGCCAAACACATGGTCAAGCGCATCTTCTTCACGAATATCAACACCACCACTTTTCAGCGCGACAATCATTTCCATTTCGAAATGCACATCACTGGTTTGCGGCGGGTACGGAAACTCCCCACTGGTATCAACATTTTCCGCATTTTTCTGAAAAAAGAATGGCGGTTCTTTATCCGGATCATGACCCATTTCAATGGCATGATCAGCATAATTACGGCCGATACAATAGATCCGGCGCACTGGAAAAACAGCAACACTGCCACGAACTGGCAAGCTTACTTGCTGTGCCGGCTCCATTACATAATTCGTCATCTTGGAATTTTCCTTTTTACCAACAACAAAGCAAATAGATTAAACAGTCCGGCGCGCCGCATAATAGCCCAAGCGCCGCTCAAGATAGGTCAAAAATTCTGTAATCAAGAAAGCCAGCGTAAACAGCACTGCGCAGAATTGTTTTGTCAAGAAATTTGCAGAATAGGGGTTAACTAGGGCGCTAGACCCAACAATTGATATCAGCAATTGTAAAACAATAAAACCCTTGACCACGCGAATAAAGCCAATCCGTAAATAGCAAAGCGTTCCTTAGAATTTACGGCCTATTTCTCAGAATTCGGCCGCCTCGACACGCCCCATGCGCCAAGCGTAACCGCTTTGACCACATCGCTATCAATCAATTCGATTGGCAAGGGATTTGGTGCTGGTGGCGCATCCCACCCAATTGCAGCCAAGCATTTATCTGCATTTGCGCCATCACGCTTGGCCGCAGCATTTTTATAAACCCATCCCGCCTTTTCGATACGCCCATAGATTTGCGCGCTGTCCTGATCAGCAAATTCTAGCTTTGGCAGCGCTTCAATACATTGCCGCAGAAATTGATAGCTTGGGCTCCATTCGGGGTTTAACACATCTTCGGGCCGTGTTGCGGTTACATTGACCTCTTTGAAACGGTCAATGTTAGACAATGCCACTGGATCAAGAACCGTCATTGAACCATTGCGGCCAAAGGCAATTGTTTTTGGTAATTCGCCAAGCGGAACATCATTATCCAGAAATTCGAAATAAATATTTTTATTGGTGATCGAAATCCATGAAAAAAACAATTCGGGAATACCAGTAAAAGCCTCGATATTGTGATAGAGAAGATCATCCACTGCCTTGTAACGCGAGGTTGTCAGCCCGCGTTGCCATGCACGTTCAACGGTTGCTGGCGGCGACGTAATCGCAAAAAACAAAAATACCGTCGATCCAAACCGGCTTAACAGCGTGCTTTTGTAATCGCCTTCACTGTCAATCTTGAAACTATCGAACCGAAACCGGTCAATCAGCAAATGTGGAACGGTTTTTTTCTTGGCCTTTTGCGCCATATAGCGATCAAGCTTCTTATCAACAAATTCCAGCTCACGACCAGTCAGCATGGCGGCATATTTATAATCAACGCCAAGACTGTCATAATCCAGTAGATATTTGCGCCAATAATCGGGGCTGATAAGGGCAAAATCTTCCCACGGCACGCCCATGCGTTCGGCAAGAAGCCGTTGTTGCGGGCGGATTGTACTTTTCCCAGCGGCCGACGCCCCTTTTGTATTCATCACGATTGGTTCGCTCTGCGCTGGCAAAAACCGGTAGCCTTCGGCCTTGGCAGCATTTTCAAAAATTGGCGCAATCAAATGGCCGATTTCGGCGCTGCCCTGATCATTGCAAAACACCCGAAGTGCCAGTTCGACAATTAATTGTCGATCAGTAACGATGCGCCCCTGCTTTCCCAGAATACCACTCACCACATTTATCAGCGCGGTCATGCAGGCGGCGGGGAAATCATCCTCATTGCCGACCCGCTGCCGCAATTGGTCCAAGGCCTCTAGTTCCGGCGGTTTTGTGGTCCTGTCTATGGGTTTTGGCTGCCGTTTCAAAAATCCAAAAAAACCTGATTTTGGTTTTTTCTGAGGCGCGTCAAAAGAACAGATTTCATCGACAAGCAAGGTCAGTTCATGTTTGGCGCGTTGCCGCACATGGTCAAACCCTACCGCAATATTCTGCATTTCGGGAACCATATAACCGCGATAGATCGAATCAACCATGCCGCGAAGCTGCAAACCCAGATATTCATAGCTTGGCCCATCGGGAACCGATAAATCAGCAGTGACACGGATCAGCACCTCATGCGCGACAAGCCGTTCCACCTTTAAGGCGCAAAGCTGTTCGACTGGAAGGCCGGAAAAATCAGCCGCTTCTTTGGCCTGCTGATAGCCAACATCGCTATTTTCAGACCTGAATAAGGTGATGAGTGGCAACAGCCTTGTTGGCAAATTAGAACTAAGGCCTGGGTTCCATGCGTGATATTCACTATCGGGTAAAGATGGTTTTTGAGCCATGTTTCGCGATCCAATCAACGCCGAAAATAGGAAGGGGCACCGAAGTGCCCCTTTTGTTTTATGCCGTTTGTCTTATTTTGTCGCGGATTAACTTGAACAATGGCAAAAGGATCAGCACGATGGCAATGATCGTGATCGGCCCAGCGATTGGTCGGTTGAAGAAGATCATGAAATCACCGTCAGAGAATAAAAGCGACTGCCGCAGTTTTGGTTCAGCAATCGGTCCTAAAACAATAGCGAGAACTGCTGGCGCCACTGGATAATCCAACAACCGCAGGAAAAAAGCACATACGCCAACAATAACCATCAACCAGACATCAAACATATCCTGATAGGCCGCAAACGTTCCAACAAGCGAAAGTACGAAAATCAACGGTGCTAGAATAGTAAACGGCATCCGAAGCATCCACAAAAACACCGGAATGAAGGCCAAATTGATTAAAACAGCAATCACGTTTGAGATATAAAATGACCCGATCAGTGGCCAAACAAAATCAGGTTGATCGGTAAACAACAACGGTCCTGGCTGCAAACCCCAAATCACCATACCGGCGAGAAGAACAGCCGTTGTTGGCGACCCTGGAATCCCAAGGGTCATCATTGGCAACATTGCTCCTGTTGACGCTGAGTTATTTGCCGCTTCGGGTGCCGCAACCCCATCAATAGAGCCTTTGCCATATTCATTTGGATTACGAGAAGTCAGCTTAGCGACACCATAGGCCATCAATGACCCTGGAGTTGCCCCCGCAGCTGGGAGTATGCCAACAAAAAATCCCAAAAATGAGCCAATAACTGTGCCCCGCCATGCGTGTCGGAACTCCTTAATGGCATCAATAACTGCCCGCGCAGTCACATCAACATTGGACATTGATGAACCATGCCGCGACGTATTGATGGTCCAGAGCATCTCACCAATACCGTAAACGCCAATAGCGAGCACAAGAAACCGTATACCGTGCGAAAACCCGGTAATATCAAAGAATATCAAACGCGGTTCCCCTGAGACAATATCAAACCCAACCGTCGCCAACACTAGACCGATACAAATCGAGAAAATTGTCTTAGGGATATCATCACCGCCAAGCCCAACAAAAGTCGCAAATGCGAGCAACATAAGTGCAAAGACCTCTGGATCACCAAAAGATAAAGCAACTGCCGCCAGCAGGGGTGCAAAAGCCGTAAACATAACGTTTGAGACCGTGCCGCCAGCAAAAGATGCTAAGGCAGCAGCTACAAGCGCAATGTGCGCTTTGCCAGCCAACGCAAGGGGGCGGCCGTCAAAGGTTGTTGCAACCGCTGTTGACGCCCCCGGAATGCCAAGCGTAATCGATGAAATCGCACCACCATACATTGCCCCATAATAGATTGAGGCAAGGAAAATCATCGGTGATGTTGCACCACCTGTGAACCCCTGAATAACGAAAGTGAAAGGCAGCAGAATGGCGACACCATTCACCGATCCTAAACCAGGCATTGCACCAACAAACAAGCCAACAATCACACCAACAATTGCTAGACCAAGATTGATAGGCTCAAGCGCTACCAAAATGCCATTCATAAGAGATGCTATAACATCCATATCATTATTCCTCAGCTATTCTGATGACGCCTAAAGAAACATTTCGTACAAGGGAATAAACAGAGGCTCTGACAAACCCTTTGGAAGGACAATACGCATGGCAATGTCAAAAAAGAAAAAGCAGGCGATGACTAAACCAAAACTAATAGACAAAGTTGCCCACCAGCTGTGACGCCCCAAAAAGCGGACATAATAAATCATGAACGCCAAGATTGCAGCGTAGAAACCAGCAATCTCAATTAAAATCAAAAAACCAAAAAGACCACCACCGACGACAAATAACATGCGTCGTCCATACCCATCTAAAAATTCTTCGTCTGATTGGGATGGGGGTGACGTTCTACGGTACCAATTGATACCAATCCAAACAGAGCAAATTAACATGATAAAGGACAACCAAAACGGCCAGAACCCGCTACCTGGGCCTTCACCTTCTATCAACCCGATGTTGTCAAAACGGGAAATGTCAGGATTCCAGTCTGGTGCCTCTCCTGATTTCCACATTAGATATATTGAGAGAATTCCCAAGATAAATGCCGTTACAATTTCAGCTCTACGCATATCCCAGAATTCCTCTCAATATTTTTTATGACGCTATTTAATCGCGCCAGATGCCTTCAAGATTCTTGTATGATTCTTGATTTGGTCAGCCCAATAAGCTTTGAGCTCGTCACCAGACATCAAATCACCCATGAGTGACTTCTTTGACTTGTACTTCTGCCAATCTGCTGAGGCATAAACTTTAGCAAACAGATCAGTATAATAAGCTTGTGCTTTTTCAGACATTCCAGGTGCACCAACAACCGATCGTTGCATGAAATATGACCAGCTAATCTGCTTACCACCTGCAAACACTTCACTCAATGTTGGCACATTTGGGAACATTGGCAGACGCGATTTGGTGAACGCAACCAATGGAACCATAGTGCCGGCCTCGTAGAAACCAAGAGCTTCTGATGGATTGTTTACAGATGAATTCAACTGCTTACCAGCAACCTGCTTTGCAACAGCTCCGCCGCCCTTATATGGAATGTATTTCATAGACAAGCCATAGTTTTCGTTCAGGAAGTCGGTGATGATGTTGTCTTCAGAGTTTTTACCGGTACCACCCATTACCCACTTATTGCCGTCAGCTTTTGCTTTTGCCAAAAACTGGGCAAATGTGGTTAGGCCACTATCCTTGTGTACCCAAAGCAAAAATGTGTCTTCAGCCATGCGAGCTACTGGAGCAAAGCTCAAGCTGTCAATTTTCAAGCCGGGCTGACGAAGCGGCGTTGTATAAAATGAGTTCAACGTCACCATGATTGTATGATCTGGGTCACTGGCCTTAGAGGCTGCAATCAACGCCTCGGCACCAGATCCACCTGACTTGTTTGTTGGAACCAACGGGCGATTAGAGAGATTTTCTTTCTCTACAATCGCTTGCATCAGCCGAGCCATTTTATCAGCACCGCCGCCTTTACCCGCCATGATGATAAAATCAATGGGCTTTGTAGGCTCCCAGCCATGGCCTCCGGCTACCGCAACACCTGATACTGACGTTGCCGCCAATGCCATGCCAACTGCACCGAAAAATAGTTTTTTAATAGACTTCATAGTCTCCTCCTTTGTTTGGACATTATTTGAATACAACTTGTGTTTCAAAACTCTAAGTAAATTAATGTAATTTTGTAAATGGTATAAAATTTACAAAACACAAAACTGCTTAATGTCACTTTTATTTAATCACGGTGACTTAATTCAATCTATTTTACAACTCTTCAATTATATCTCAATTCATTTCAAAACGGCTAGATTTGACCAATTCAAAACAGACCCCACCTTTTATTTGTATAGGCACTATAACAGACCATCAATCTCGCCATTTTCATATACACAAATAGTCTCGGTGGCTGGATGCCTTGGCAATCAAGGCATTGTCATGATTTCACCACAAACGGCGACAATAAAGCCCGCGCCTGCGCTAATCCGCACGCGCGATCTCTTTGTCTGTTTTCAAGCCTACAGCTATGACCCTAACTTTGTTCCAGAATTGACTCCAACAGCAGCAGCCCATTCGCTCGCCGCCATTTTGCCACCACCAGTAGGCCGTACACGCTTGATTAAAATACGTCCACCTTCGGCCTGTACCGTCACGCCGTCTCCGCCAACCGAAACAACTTCACCAGCAATCCCAGTGCCGTCGGCGCGTGCGCTGTCATAAATTTTTAATTCACTACCAGCAATTGTTGTCCAAGCCCCAGGCGCAGGATTGGCAGCACGGATCATATTGTAAACATCAATAGCCGGCTTTGACCAATCGATCTCGGCAGACGCTTTGCCAAACCAACTTTCATATGAACCATTTTCCAAACGCTGGTCATGTTTGATGATGACGCCAGCTTTGACCAGATCCAACCCTTCAATCATAGCATCAACACCCATCGGGAAGAGCTTTTTGAAATAAACATCGCCAAGCGTTTCATCAGGGCCTATTTCGCAGGTTTTCTGCAACATCATCGGGCCTTCATCCAAACCATCATCAGGCCAGAAAATTGACAGGCCAGTGCGGGTTTTGCCCATTGCAATCGGCCAGTTGATCGAAGATGGCCCCCGATGTTCTGGGCAAAGTGACGGATGATACTGAAAAGTGCCATATGTTGGCGCATCGCGCACTTCCTGCGGAACAAACAACAACACATAGGCCATCATACAAACATCAGCATTGAATGATTTCATCAACTCCAATGCTTCAGGTGTTTTCCATGATGCAGGTTGATGGACGGGCAAACCTTTCTCACGCGCCAGTTCAACCAACGGGTCTTCAGGTTTTCCTTCTTTTGTCGGCGCACAACAAACAGCAACAACG
>ERZ767114.1602-NODE-1602-length-10702-cov-3.277365_pt1 | contig 10702 bp, 8 predicted proteins | sample MGYA00374952_ERZ767114 | MGnify/ENA primary metagenome ERZ767114 (study PRJEB28939, sample SAMN06267156) | marine metagenome | isolation source: Columbia River Estuary | place: USA:Columbia River Estuary, USA | collected 2012-05-05 ...
CGTGGGCAACGCGACCGTGCACTTTGTCGAATGCCAACACCGCTCAGGGCGCGGTATCCACGATCAAATGAAAACGCTGTGGGGCTCATTTGTCGTCGAAACCTCCGCAGGCAACCTCTACTTTGCTGGCGACACCGGCTACTCGCCTCACTTTAAAGCGCAGGGCGAACGTTATGGGCCTTTTGCCTTGAGCCTACTGCCGATCGGCGCCTACGAACCGCGGTGGTTCATGAAAGATATCCACCTCAATCCAGAGGAAGCCGTGCGAGCACATCGGGATCTTAATAGCACGCAGAGTCTCGGCATTCACTTTGGCGTGTTTCAACTCACCTGGGAAACGATAGACCAGCCGATCATCGATCTCGCGGACGCTCTCCGCGAGCAACAGGTGCCGCAAACCGCGTTTTGGGTACTGGAACCCGGTGCTTGGAGAACCGTGATCGCGTCAGATCAATAATTTTAAGGCAACCACCCCTGACAGTAATAGCGTGGCGACCTGCTGCTCATTCGGTAAGCTCATGTCAACGCCAGGGTTCACTGCAACCGCAAACGCTTCGTCCGACGAGTGCACCATGGTATCAAGGCATCTAAAGGGCGAGAAAAATATCCAGTCCGCTGAGGACTAGCACCACTTTTAAAATGAACTGAGATCGTCGGTCGAGCTCTTCATACGCCTTATTGAGGCGCGCGATTTCAGCCTTGGCCTCGTCACCGCCCTCCTTGATCTTGGCTTTACTGGCAGCAGCGGCACCCGCTAGGGCAACACCCGCAGAAGAAACCCCAAACACCTTGAGGAAGCGACGCCTCCCCCCGCCCTCGACGTTGGCCTCGATTACCTTCTCGATTTCTGTTTTCGTGTCTGAAGCGTTTGTCATGACTGCTATAGTAACCGAATCACTGTGACGGGGTGCATCACACTAGACGGCGTTGCCACCTCAATCAGGTGCCGCACCCAAGTACCATCGACCAAACAGGCAGATGGGCGACCCTGGGTATCAATGAGTCATATCCCAGTATCGCGCTTACCATTCACCGCTCGATAAGCCATTACAGCGGCTGCGATGGTTAGATTTTTGATCTGCGCGTGAATGAATGCGCCCCCTGCGCAGACAACAGCGCTCCGACCACCCGAGCGAAAACCTCTGAGGGCCAATAAAAAATCCGCCGTGTCACCGGGAATTAACTGCGCTACGCTATCGGATATTGAGAGACCGGTTAATGTGCCATGCTCGAATCACCCTTACTCTGCTCGTCACCCGACACGTGGCTGACCTGTGTGCTGGATAACTTTGACCAGTTCTTACTGGATCATGCTGCCGCTGAAAAAAAAGCGGCGGGTATGGCGCTCTCTATGCTGTCTCACTACCCCGATCGAACCAAGCTTGTGACCGCCATGTCGGAACTTGCCGTAGAAGAAATGGTTCACTTTCGAGAAGTCATCAAACATATTCAACAGCGCCAACTCCAATTGGGTGCTGATAAGAAAGACCCCTATGTCAATGAAATTCGCAGCTGGATTAGATCTGATTCAGAGGTCTACTTGCTCGATCGATTACTGACTGGTGCGGTGATTGAGGCACGGGGCGCAGAGCGATTCGCCCTAGTCGCAACAGGATTAACAAGTGGCGAATTACAGCGTTTTTATGCCTCACTCGCACGCTCCGAGGCAAGACACTTTGCGCTGTTCCTCGACTTAGCGCATGAATACTTCACGGCAGAGATTATCGAATTACGCTGGCAAGAACTGCTGATTGCCGAAGCGCACTGCCTGCAAGCCTTGCCGATCAGAGCAGCGCTTCACTGAGCATGACGCACCGCCGCGCGATCGATCAGTACCTCGCGCAATACGCGCTAGTGCCAATGAGTTGCCCTGTGCTCGAAGGCGAGTGGCAACACGTTATGGTGCTACCTTGTTTCGATGAGAACCCTGAATTCATCTGCCGTTTTGCACAGGCCTTTAAGACGGCATCACTCCTGCTCATAGTGGTCATCAATCGTCCCGTTTCCAGTGCGCCAGAGGTCAACCTACCCCTCAAAGCGGCGCTCGCTGACCTGCCACGCCACCCCTTGCACCTCGGGTACGATCTGCACAAGGTGAGCCCCTCTTTTTCGCTACTGAGTATTGACTTAGAGGCACTCGAGGGCGCGACGCCCTGTGACCAAGGTGTGGGGCGTGCCCGCCGAGTCGGCTGCGATGTTGCACTCACCTTGATTGATCGTCACACCGTGAGCTCACCTTGGATTTATTCCACCGATGCCGACACCGAGTGGGATGCAAGCTTACTCACCTGTTCGTGGCCAAGTGAGGCGAGCGCAGTATCCCTGCCCTTCACCCATCGCGCCACGAATGATCCGGCACTCTCACACGCAACGCTCATTTACGAGCTCAAAATGCATCACTACGTGCTGCACCTGCAGGCCAACGGTTCGCCCTATGCCTTCCATACTCTGGGCAGCAGCTGCGTCATACACAGTCACGCGTATGCCGCAGTTCGCGGTATGCCGCTGCGCAACGCAGCCGAAGATTTTTACCTGCTCAATAAACTCGCCAAAGTGGGACCAGTTCATCGCGCTGGCGGTATCGGTGTCAGCATTGCCTCACGACAATCGAACCGAGTGCCCTTTGGCACTGGCCCCGCGGTGGGGCGGTTAATGGACGCTAAAGACCCTTGCGATGTGCCGCTCTTTTATCACGCTGACTGTTTTGCGGTACTGGGGCAGCTGCTACAACTTTTTCGACACTGGTGCAATGAACCCGAGACGGACACGCAAGCGCAATTGATCGAGCATCTAGGCACTGCTATTGGCACCGATCTGGGACGCCTACTGACTCAATGGGGTTACGAAAAAGTCCTGCGACACATTCATAATGCGGGCCGATCAGACGCGGCACGTCAGCAGCATATCCACACTTGGTTCGACGGATTCAGACTACTCAAGATCATTCACTTATTGAGGGATCATCACTTCCCTAACCTCACACTCAATGAAACCATGCAGTTACCCGATCAATGGCCTGTCACCCATACGGGCACGCCGAGCGGACTTCGTGACGCGATTTATCAGCATTTTGGCTGGGGCAGATAGAAAAATTGGCAGCCCTGCTCTCTGGCTGCGGTTACCCGGATGGCCTCGTTTTGCCATAGCGAATTTTGGTCAAGTCTCACCGCCAGCCATTTCCTTCCGCGGCACAGAAGTCCCATAATGCGGGATCACGGTCCGGCTCTACTGGAGGCAACAATGCGCCCCGCACGGCTTCTATTCACGCTCGGATTATCGCTGACGCTTGCTGGGTGTCACGATCCTTCACCTACAACACCAGAGAACAGTCCTATCGAAACCCTCGCCGACGAGTACCTGGCGGCATGGATGGAACAGGACTCGCTGATGGGTACCTACTATTCCATTGCGGGATCGCGGCATGATCGGCTACCCGACAACTCTCTAGCGGGATTAACCGCATGGCAACAACAGGAAGATGCCTGGCTGGCGCGTTTAGAGGCGATAGAGAAGCCCACTGAAGTGGGCAGCCGCAACTGGGTGACTTACGGTCTGCTCAAGGACGAACTGGACGCCTCGTTAGCCCTGCGGGTGTGCCGCAACGAGCTGTGGCAAGCGAGTACCACCACCAGCTGGCATACCTGGGTGCCCTTTGTCTTTGATCTGCAGCCGGTCGAGACACCGGAGTTGAGGGCGCAAGCGCTGACGCGGCTCGCCGCCATGCCAGCGTACATCGACAACGAAATTATGAATCTCCGCGAAGGTTTGATATTGGGTTATAGCGCACCCCGCGTCACCGTAGACGCCGTGCCACACCAAGTGCGCTCACTGATTGGTCGGGACAGCATTTTTCTCGGCCCTAGCCAGCGAACTAACGATGCGGCCTTCAAAGCGTCAGTTGAGGACATTTACACCGAAGAAATTGTGCCCGCGCTCAACCGCTACGCTGACTTCATCGAGAACGACTATCTCTCCCAAGCTCGAGAAGCATTGGCCGTCTCAGCCAACCCCAACGGTGAGGCCTGCTACCCCGCACTGATCCAATCATTTGTCACCAAGGCAGTGCCAGCTGAAGAGATCCATGCAGTAGGGCTTGAGCAAGTGGCCAAGATACGAGAAGAAATTCAAGTCACCATGGACCAGCACTTTGGCGGCGGAGACATCTCTGAATTTCTGCGTCGGGTCAACGAAGACCCTGCCTTTACCTTTGAGTCAGAAGACGCCGTACTCAAATACTCCACCGCCGCGCTCGACGCCGTCAAAGCAGCAATGCCCCGAGCGTTTGGCACACTGCCCAAGGCCGACGTACTGGTGAAACCCTATCCCGAGTTTGCCGCGAGCGGCTCCGGCGAGTATCACTCTTCCTCGGAGGACGGCACCCGGCCGGGCATCTTTTATATTGCCGTCACCGACCCCGCGGGTCGCTCCAAATCAAATCAACTCGCCACGCTGCATCACGAGACCTATCCTGGGCACCACTTGCAGGGCGCAATTGCATTGGAACTAGGTGACAAGCAGCACACGCTGGCTCGGTATTTATGGAACTCAGGTTACGGTGAAGGCTGGGCACTCTACTCGGAGCGTCTGGCCGATGAGTTAGGTCTTTACCCTACTCCCCTAGATCGTATCGGCCTGTACTCCGATCAGATCGCGAGAGCCTCGAGACTGGTCATGGACAGCGGGTTGCATACGATGGGTTGGACGCGCCAACAAGCAGTCGACTACATGATGAACAACTCGGGCTGGGCCGCGGTGGATATCCAGAACGAGATCGACCGCTACATTTCATGGCCGGGTCAGGCAACCTCCTATATGCTCGGCATGATTGAACTGCGTCGTCTGCGCACCTTGGCAGAATCTAGGTTAGGTAAGGGTTTTGATCTACCGGGCTTCCATGACCGCGTGGTTAGTATGGGCAGTATCACCCTGCCCATGCTCGAAGAGTCTGTCACCGACTGGATTACCGAGCAGGGCGCCAATTAATAACGGGACGTTAGCGACTCGGATGAGCCGTAGCAGACAGCACCTCTGCCTGCTCGCGGGGTGGGCGCAACCACAGCCCACACAAATCGGTTACGGAGCGCGCTGATAGCGAATCACGAAGCAATTTGAGCCATGCACTGAACGCAATGCGGAGCGGATGGTAGGTTTTAATATTGGTGAGCAGGCCATACTGCACCGGCGCCATCTCGGGCTCGAAAGTGCCGAACAGTCGGTCCCAAATAATCAAAAAATTACCGTAGTTCTTGTCAACGTATTCGGGATTAGAGCCGTGATGTGCACGGTGATGCGATGGCGTCACAAACAACCACTCCAGCGGCGCCCAGAGCTTTTTGACCACCTCGGTATGAGTCCAAAAACCATAAATTGTGGCGATTGCGCCGGCACTGGCCACCACCAGCGGATCAAAACCGAGTAACGGTAACGGCCAATAAAAGAGTGCCTTGGTAAACGGTCCGGTGGGCGATTGTCGCAGCGCGGTACCGAGATTCATATGCTCACTGGAGTGATGTACCACGTGTGCGCACCACAAAAACCGTACCCGGTGCTGAGCGCGGTGGTACCCATAAAACACAAAGTCAATCGTGACAAAGGTCAGGAGCCAACCCCAAGGCCCAGCGGCCACCTCAAATAGCCGAAACTGATACAGCCAAAAGTGGAGCCCAATCAGCGCACCCCCAATGGCAAGGCGCACTGCGATATTGATACCCAGCTGGGACATCGAGCCGGCAAAATCTTTAAGCGCGTAAACGTTGTGTCCACGCAAGCTGGTCAAAGTGGCCTCAGCCACCATGAGCAATGCAAATACGGGCAACGCCATCATCATCAGATCCATACAGGGAGTGTAACGAAGACTGCGGCGCTTGTGATCGCTGGTTCAGGTGGGCTTGGTCTATTTTTTAAAACGCTTCCAAGTACCGCCGTACTGGTAGGTCTCGGGACATTTTACCTTCAGCGCGTTCAGGCACCGGGAGCATAGGAAGCGCCACGCGCTAAAGCGCCCGGCTCGACACCGATAAAGCGTTGCCGTTTCGGCTGAGCAGCCTTCGCATAATTTAGATCGTTGTCGCACGGCAGCGCTCGAGGTCATTCATCACCATCAGGGTTCGTGACAACGTCAGTCTGTTGCCGCCAACCCACCTACAGTGACATAGCGGCTCAAGGTGTCCTGAATCGCAGCATCCGTCTGCTCGACCGTGTCAAAGGATTCATCTGCCATATCAAACAACGCCATAAACAGAGGGACGCCCTCCACCGATTTGACAAAGTAGAAGGCGGACTCATTGCGATATAGGGTTGTCCAGTATGCTCGAACGCGTGACCAAAATGGCCCTGTAGTGCGCCAGTAGTCATCCCCCGCACTGAAATCGTATCCCACAATCCGATCGTAACGTGATAGCCCTGCTTCGCGAGCCAAAAAGGGCTGCTCAGAGCGCGGGTTGTTGCGCTCATCCAGCACTAATTTCAAGGCGTCTTCTTCCTGGGTCCAGCCGTGAGGCGTAATGGTGATCCGGTGCGATCCGAACAGCGTCTGGTAATCCTCTCGGACACTGAACTCTCGCCGAGGCAACGGGCGCCGGCGATCATCCGATTGCCAGAAAGAAACCCCCTGCGCATGAGTCCAACGGCCAATGGCCTCGTAACGCGGCGAGTCGTCTACCTGATAGACGGTCTGGGTCCACGTGCCCAAGGTTGCCGTGGCATCTAGACCCTGCCGCTCGAACACCCCGTTACCTTGAAACGCATGCACCGCGACATCCTGATACTGCCAATCTTGCCGCCAATGTTTTACTACCATAGGGGCTGACAGCGTGCCGTCCTCTGCCGCAAAGTGCATGACGATAATGTGCTGGAGGCTGATAAAATCCGGCTCGCTGGCGACTATGTACACGCGTTCGGTTCCCCAACTCTGATAGGGCGCTGGCGGTTCGTACTGAGGGGTAAATCCCACCGTCTCGATAAAGTCAAAGCTTGTTCGATACGCTCCAGCCATCGTCAAAATAGCCTGTCGGTCACGCTCCAATCGTGTCAGCCCCGTAGATTGGAGTGTTTGAAAACCAACGGAGACTTGCTGGTCGAGCACCACGTTAGGTCCAACGGTCGTGCCCCCCCGGGGCTTCATCCCGTCGGCATCAGAGAACATCCATGAGTAGGTGTACTGGCGCGGAGCAGGCTTATCATCGGAAGTTAGCACGTCTTCCGCCCACAGACTCTGCACCACGAATAACGCGCCCATCAGCGCTAGGACTGACCTTTTCATGATCTGATATCGCATGACTGATTTCCTTAGGTGTCACAGATAACGCTAGTCGAACTCAGCACGCGAAAAAACAACGCACGACTCGGCCGTATCGCCCGATTGCGATCTCTGTCGACTAACCGGAACCTGCACGAGTGGCACTGACGACGCCTTCAAAACGAGGTAGTGGCATTGCTAGCACACCCCACCGCCCTCTGACATGAACAGTATGGCGCCACTCAGTGTGCGATCGCTCTAGGATGCTCAACGTAACGGCCCATGGCCAACTGCACGGACGGCGTGATGTGAGTCGGTATATCGCGCAAACTCATCAAGTGATGACAGGCACTCAGTGCCGCTTTGCGCAAGTAACCATTGGCCATCACACGCGATAACGTGTGAGCCGTGGAGCTCACCACTTCGGTAGCGAGCTGCGTTTCCCCTCTATTGATCAGACACACATACAAAGCAGCTGTCGTATCCGTCAATGTGGCAAGGGCGTCTTCCGTAATTTCATGCTCGCGGAAGAACAGTTTCCCCGCGACAAATGCCTTGACCAGTTGCGGCTCTGCCGCAGTCAACTGGCGGCCCTGAATCGCAGTAATGCCAGAGTCCAAGCAGCCCAACCAGACGCGCGCCGTAAAAAAGCCACATCCTCGCATCGCTTGCCAATGCTTTTCACAAAACCCTTCGCGGTTATCCGACATGAGTATCGCTCTTTTCACCCATTGAGGGGCCATATTAATGATAATGATTATCATTTGCAATCGTATTACGCCAGTTATTTAGGATCCCTCTGCGGGTTGGGCGAGGCAGCTTGATCGCCCTGCCATCCCTACCTCACCGTCTCCCAATTGCTACACGCCGATCCCCCCGCCCTCGCAGTCCAAGGAGTCACCCTGCACTGTCCCTTGAGCGCTCGCGATACCTACTGAGGAGGGTGATGAAGCGGCCCGAATGCTAGCCCCAAAGTTCAGGATCTGGCGGCGCGATAACGCCTCTTGCGATGGACAGTGGCGGCTCGACATCCTCTTGCTGCCAGAGCGGGCCATCAAGATCGACAAAATCAGCCCCTTGAGCCACCAACAGCGCAGGCGCCATTGCCAGAGACGACCCCAGCATATTGCCCACCATGATTTGCTTGCCGTACCGAAGACACCACTCCCGCATCTTTAATGCATCGGTCAAACCACCGCACTTATCGAGCTTGATATTGATGGCATCGTAACGGTCCGCCACGGCCTCGAGCTCCATGCTGCTCTGACAAGACTCATCAGCACACACGGGTACCGGATACTTGAGATGCTCAAGTGCTCGGTCTGCACCCCGCGGAAGCGGTTGTTCCAGTAACGCGACACCACAACGGGCCAGATCATCCCCCAGCGCCATCAGCAACTCGTTACTCCAGCTTCCGTTGGCGTCAATCACCAGCTGCGCATCGGGACGGGCGGCACGAATCGCCGTAAGGCACTCGAGTGGCGCGTCTGCGTTTAATTTCAGTTTCAGTCGTTGCAACTCCGGCACTGCACTCGCCTGCCGCGCCATCTTTTCCGGGTCCGCTAGGGATAGCGTGAATAGCGTGCTGACTGGCTCTAGCGAAATACCCGTCAGCCCGCTAATGCCGCTGGCCGATTGCTTCGCCTTAAGATCCCAGAGCGCGCAGTCGAGACCATTGCGACTGCCGCCAGGCGGCAGCAGGTTCTGGAGCATTGCGCGGTCGAGTTTGGGAAAAACGGCAGGGTCCAGCGCTGCCAGTTCAGCCTGCAGGCTCTCGATCGTCTCGTTGAGATAATCTACACCCATCGTTTCAGCACGGCCAAAAATCCCACCCTGGGATACCGTCACCTGCAGCACCTGAATCGCGTTAATGACCTCTGCTGCCGTGATGAATGGCGCTTTTAGGCGCCATTCTTTGAGTTCCAATTTGAGTTTCAGATTCACGGCAAACGCTCCAAGAGCTGAGGGCTGAGACTATATCGCATCATCAATGCTCACCGAATCACCTTTTTGCAATCGGCCTAACGCCAGCTTCTTCGCTACATTCACTCGGCAATACTCGATCAACGAATGACAGGCCAACGCCCCTCGGCATTTTCAAGACAAGGGCGCTATTCGAGCCTCACTGATCCTAATATGACGGCCGAAAAACCAGTAACGCTGGCAGATACCGCAGAAAACCCCGCCGCACTTTCGTCGCTATTATTACGGGCATGAATTATTGCTGGTATGAACAGGAAAGAACTGAAATGAGTGGTGGCGCGACAACACTGTGTCTGGATCCCAGCGTGCGGCATCTCGCACCGCTGATGGTCGAATGCCCCACCGGCTAGGGCACGCCTAGACGCTTGCTCACAGCGTCGGTGCCGCGCACACTGGGACGAGAAAAAGTAGACTGAAAGCCACATGAAGTCGCGGGGTCGGGAGACAGCACATGAACGCCAAACAGCCACTCAACCAGCAGGGTCAAAAGGCCTATAGTGGCAACATCAAGAATTTCTCCAAAGAGCGCTATATCAGCAGCGACTGGTCCACTCGCGAGTGGCAGGCGATGTGGGCCAAAAGCTGGATAGCTGCCGCGCATGTTTCGGACCTCAGACAACCCGGCGATTACGTGGTCTTCGACCTCGGCCCAGAGAGCGTGTTGCTTACCTGTAACGCTCAAGGCACCGTGCAAGCTTTTTACAACGTCTGTCAGCATCGCGGCGTGCGTCTGGTCACTGACCACACGGGCAATACCGAGAACTTTCGCTGCCCCTACCACAGCTGGCGCTATGACACCGACGGTGATCTGATCTACGCCCCCCATCAGGATGGGTTTCAAGAGGGGTTGCCCACTCAAACCCTCTGCCTGCCACTCGTGCGCTGCGACAAAGCGCTGGGGTTTTACTGGATTAACCTCGACCCTGATGCTGAACCGTTAGACGCCTTTTTAAAAGACATGATCCCAATTATGGGGCACTACGAGTTCGACAATCTGACACTGGTGCAGGACCAGACCGTGTCCATCAACTGTAACTGGAAGGCTGTGCTTGATAATTTCAGCGAGCTCTACCACGTGCACTATCTGCACCCCCAGCACCGACGCTTTGTCGATTGCACCGAGTCGCTGAGCGAATGCTACGAGGGTGGCCACACTCGAGTCTGGGTGCCTGGCGCCAAGACCGACTCTCTGTTCTCAACACCCGATAAACCGACCGATCTGCTCACCATGCAGCTTCAAGCCTTCGGGCTAGACGCTGAACAATTTAAAGGCAAGGTAGATGAGATACAGGCGGCGATCCGGGCTGCCAAACGTGACCTGGAAGAAAAAGACCCCTATTACGGTAACTTCTCAGACGAAGAACTGACCGACGTCATTCAGACCAATGTCTTTCCCAATGCCATTCTCACTTATCAGCCCGAGATGCTATGGCTACTGCGGCTGCGTCCCCATGCTACCGACCCCAATCAGTGCTATCTCGA
>ERZ767114.1611-NODE-1611-length-10673-cov-3.315685_pt1 | contig 10673 bp, 10 predicted proteins | sample MGYA00374952_ERZ767114 | MGnify/ENA primary metagenome ERZ767114 (study PRJEB28939, sample SAMN06267156) | marine metagenome | isolation source: Columbia River Estuary | place: USA:Columbia River Estuary, USA | collected 2012-05-05 ...
AGATAAGGCTGAGATTGTGGCGCCGGGGATAGGCGCTTTGCGGCTGCGCCTGGTGGCTACGAAAGGCTGTGCTCCGTTTGAATTGCGCGGACAGGATGGCAAGTACCACGCCGATACCTTGCTCGATCTTGATTATTGGGCATTGATTCCAAGCTGAACCCTGACTTTCTACCAGTTCTAGCAGCCCTTTCACCATCATTTGTGATTTAGGGGAAGATAATGTGATCACAAACCGATTTATAAATTAAGACAGACGGTTTTTTCGGCAAGATATCTTTCGACTGGCCCAGCAGATGGATTATTTTTTCTTTCTGCTTCCCCATTTTCATAAATCCTTATTAATTTTATAGGAAATAAGTTTTGCAACGATTTATTGTGAGACGGTCAAAAGTTGTGATCACACCTATTAATAGTGTGATCACAAATTGAATTTAAATTATATTTTTGACCAAAAAATACGATTATTTCGGGGATGTCCGTGACTCGGGTGAAAATACCGCTAAAAGACACGTGTAGAAATTCAAGGATTTTCGGATGGCTGAGACTAAAAAGCCCGCGCGACCACTATCGCCTCACTTGACGATTTATCGCCCCCAATTGACGTCTATTTCGTCGATACTGACGCGGATTACTGGCAACGCCTTGCTGGTGGGGGCTTTGCTTGTGGTTTGGTGGTTTGTTGCGGCGGCAACTTCCCCCGAATATTTCGCCTTCGCAGACGCCATTGTAACCAGCTGGTTGGGGGATTTGGTTATGTTTGGTTCACTCTGGGCGATTTGGTATCATACTTTGGCTGGCGTTCGGCATTTGATCTGGGACAATGGGGTCGGGTTAGAATTGGCAACAGCTCATAAATTGGGCTGGGCTGTGGTTTACGGGTCGTTTGGCCTCACTGCGGTCAGCGCGCTTATTATTGTGTCGTTGTGAGGGGAAACTGATGCGTTATTTGACCGACCGCAAACGTGTTGACGGGCTGGGTTCTGCCAAAACCGGTACCGCGCATTTTTGGGCGATGAAAACCAGCTCTGTTGCTCTCTTGCTGCTCGTTCCACTGTTTGTGTTTATGTTCGGGGCGATGCTTGGCAAGCCCCATGATCAAGTCGTGGCATTTTTCAGCCGCCCAGTTCCAGCGATCGTGGTGGCGTTGACACTGATCGTCGGGTTTGAACACTTCAAGTCAGGTGTCCACGTATTAATTGAGGACTATGTCCACGGGATGGCACAGAAAATCTGGATTATCGCAATGACCTGCCTATCTTATGCTGCAATGGCGGTTGGTCTGTTCGCTATCGCCAAAATCGCCCTTTAGGATCGGAGCAAAACTATGGCTGCTTACGAATATGAAACACATGAATATGACGTCGTTGTCGTCGGCGCTGGCGGCGCCGGTCTGCGCGCGACGCTTGGTATGGCCGAACAAGGCCTGCGCACCGCCTGCGTGACTAAAGTTTTTCCAACCCGCTCACACACAGTGGCAGCACAGGGTGGCATTGCCGCTTCATTGGCAAACATGGGCCCTGATAACTGGCAATGGCACATGTATGATACGGTCAAGGGATCTGACTGGCTGGGCGATACCGATGCGATGGAATATCTGGCCCGCGAGGCGCCAAAAGCGGTCTATGAGTTGGAACATTACGGCGTGCCGTTTTCGCGCACCGAAGCAGGTAAAATCTATCAACGCCCTTTTGGTGGACACACGACAGAATTTGGCGAAGGTCCGCCCGTGCAACGCACCTGTGCCGCTGCAGACCGGACAGGACACGCAATTTTGCACACGCTGTATGGGCAATCTTTGAAAAACAACGCTGAGTTTTACATTGAGTACTTTGCCATTGATCTGGTGATGTCGGATGACGGGGTTTGTCAGGGTGTTATGTGCTGGAAACTGGATGACGGCACATTGCATCTGTTTGCGGCAAAAATGGTGGTGCTAGCAACCGGGGGCTGTGGGCGGGCCTATTTTTCGGCGACCTCGGCGCATACTTGTACCGGCGATGGTGGTGGGATGACAGCACGGGTCGGTTTGCCTTTGCAGGATATGGAGTTTGTGCAGTTCCACCCGACCGGTATTTACGGTGCTGGCTGTTTGATCACTGAAGGCGCCCGCGGCGAGGGCGGGTATTTGACAAATTCCGAGGGCGAGCGGTTCATGGAACGCTATGCGCCGACCTACAAAGATCTGGCCAGTCGCGACGTTGTTTCGCGCTGTATGACAATGGAAATACGCGAAGGTCGCGGAATTGGCGCTGAGGGAGATCATATCCATTTGAACCTCAGTCATCTGCCGCCCGAAGCCTTGGCCGAACGACTGCCAGGCATTTCTGAGTCAGCCCGGGTGTTTGCCGGCGTTGATGTGACCAAAGAACCGATCCCGGTTTTGCCAACGGTGCATTACAATATGGGCGGCATCCCAACCAATTACTGGGGCGAAGTTCTGGCTCCAACCAAGGACAATCCGGACGGAATTTCCCCCGGCCTGATGGCGGTGGGTGAGGCGGGATGCGCTTCGGTGCACGGTGCAAACCGGTTGGGATCGAACTCGCTGATTGATTTGGTGGTCTTTGGCCGCGCTGCGGCTATTCGCGCAGCGGAGGTGGTGAATCCAAAAACAGCCGTTCCGACACCAAGCTCACGGGCCATTCAGGGTATCTTGTCGCGCTTTGACGGTATTCGATACGCAAAAGGTCATGTGCCAACAGCCGATCTGCGGCTTGAAATGCAAAAGACCATGCAGGCAGATGCTGCGGTTTTCCGCACCGATGCGACGCTTGAGGAAGGACGGGAGAAAATGGTTTCGGTCGCCGAAAAACTGTCCGATTTGCAAGTGACGGATCGCTCGCTGGTATGGAATTCGGATTTGATGGAAACGCTGGAGCTTGAAAACCTGATGCCGAACGCGGTGGCCACAATCACCGCAGCGGCCGCACGTAAGGAAAGCCGGGGCGCGCATGCGCATGAGGATTATCCCGACCGCGACGATGTGAACTGGCGTAAGCATTCTTTGGTATGGTTCAAGGGCCAAGCCGCAAGCTTGGGCTACCGTGGCGTGCATTTGAATCCGCTGACCAGTCATAACGAGGGCGGGATTGATCTGAAGAAAATCGCTCCGAAGGCCCGGGTTTATTAAGGACAGACGACGATGGTACAACTGACACTGCCCAAAAACAGCCGCATGACCACTGGCAAAACTTGGCCAAAGCCCGAGGGGGCGACCAATTTGCGTAAATTCAGTATTTATCGCTGGAATCCCGATGATGGGAAAAATCCGCGGTTGGACACGTATTTCGTTGATATGGACACATGCGGTCCAATGGTTCTGGACGCGTTGATCAAGATAAAGAATGAAATTGATCCGACGCTGACCTTCCGCCGGTCGTGCCGGGAAGGCATCTGTGGGTCCTGTGCGATGAACATCGATGGTATCAACACATTGGCCTGTTTGTATGGCATGGCTGAGGTGAAGGGCGATGTTAAAATTTATCCCTTGCCGCATATGGAGGTGATTAAGGATCTGATTCCGGATCTGACTCATTTTTATGCGCAGCACGCCTCGATCATGCCTTGGCTGGAGACCAAGACCAATCGGCCGGCCAAAGAATGGCGTCAATCAATTGATGACCGCAAGAAATTGGATGGGTTGTATGAATGTGTGATGTGCGCATCATGCTCTACCAGCTGCCCATCTTATTGGTGGAATGGTGATCGCTACCTTGGACCGGCTGCATTACTGCATGCTTATCGTTGGATTATCGACAGCCGTGACGAATCTACGGGTCAGCGGTTGGACCAACTGGAGGACCCGTTTAAGCTGTATCGCTGTCACACTATTATGAACTGCACTCAGACTTGTCCCAAGGGGCTTAATCCTGCGAAAGCAATTGCCGAAATTAAGAAAATGATGGTGGAACGCACTGTCTGAGGACGGCCATAAACCGGCCTCTGCACCTTTGGATGCAGAGCACAGGCGCTCTGTCGCGCCGGTTATCTGCTATCCCACACAGGGCTTGCCACAGCCTGATATGGTACTGTATCGGCGGGTCGCGTCAAGCGCCACTAGAATAACGCAAACCGTGGTGCCGCCGCGAGATGCGGCATGCTTTCGGGTTTCTGCTGGTCAGATTTTCCGTATTTCCTCTCTTGAAGGACCTCAGGTTGGCGACCTTAATCTGTGGCACGCCGATAACTTGTCCGAGCGATTTTATTCCGGCAAAACCCGCGCCCTTCACGGGACCCATATTACCACCGGCCAGCGCATGTGGAGTAGTTTTCCCTATTTGCGCCCGATGGCGACAATCATTCATGATAGCCTGAGCTGGTACGGGATCGATCAATTTGGCGGTTCAGTGCATGATGTGATTGGCACGCGGTGTGACCCCTATACCAATGCACTATTATCGGGGGGGCAGTACCACCAGTGTTGCCATTCCAATCTTACAAGGGCTTTGGCGGCTGAAACTGGCATGTCGCTCTCGCAGGCCGAGCCGCATGTGCATGATGTTCTCAACGTGTTCATGTGCACTGGTTTTACCCGCGATACTGGCCAGTATTTCATGAAGGCGAGCCCGGTTAGGCCCGGCGACTATCTCGAATTTTTTGCTGAAGTCGATCTGTTAGGAGCGCTCAGTGCCTGTCCGGGGGGGGATTGTTCGGCAAAGCACTCTAGCGATATTGCCAACTGTCATCCATTGTTGATCGAAGTGTTTGCCCCACAAGAAGGCCAGCTGGCGGATTGGGTGCCGCCTGCGCTAAATAGTTATGATCAAAGTCACTCTGGCGGGAATTAATTGATTAGGGGCCTGTGTTTAAGGTGATAGATAAGCCGTACGCGAGGGGTTTTCATATCTTGGGTGCTTATCCGGTATCGTGGCCTCGCACTTTAGGGCTGTCACCCATTGGAAAAAGCTGCTGCTAGGGCGATTTCGATCATATCACCAAAGCTTTGTTCGCGTTGATCTGAAGGCAGAGCATCGCCGGTGATCAGATGATCGCTGACGGTGAGAACGGCAAGCGCGCGCACGCCGTGGCGCGCTGCGAGATTGTAGAGCTCAGCGGCCTCCATTTCAACGGCAAGAATGCCATGGCGGGTCATCTGTTCGTTCAGATCTGGCCGTTCGTCATAGAACACATCTGATGAATAGATCCCACCGACATGAAGCGGGTTTGTGGTCTTTTCTGCGGCAGCCACCGCTGCGCGCAGCAGCGCCCAGTCGGCGCAGGGAGCAAAATTCAGCTCTTTAAAGATGCCTCTGGACGGCGTCGACAAGGTACTGGCTGTCATTGCAATGATAATGTCACGCACGGCAATATTTTTCTGCATCGCGCCGCAAGAGCCGACCCGGATCAGCGTCTTGGCGCCATAGTCACGGATCAATTCGTTGACATAGATCGACAACGACGGCATCCCCATGCCCGAGCCTTGAATTGTCACCGGGTGCGTGTTCCATAACCCTGTAAATCCTAGCATACCGCGCACATTATTAATCTGGCGCACTTCGGAAAGAAACGTCTCGGCTGCCCATTTTGCGCGGTAAGGGTCACCCGGCAGCAGGACGGTTTCGGCGATATCTCCGGGGTTGGCACCGATATGAATTGTCATGATAAAAGTCCTATCTGTCTAACGGGTATACTTTATAAACGGGGTTAGGGTTGCCACACGATCATAGAGCTGTCGAGCGGTTTGATTGAAGTCTTGGGTCAGCCAATAGACCGCTGGTGTGCCATTGGCATCGGCAGTTTTATAAACCGCTTCGATCAGTGCGCGGCCCACGCCCTGTCCACGATATTCAGGGACAGCATAGAGATCTTGCAGATAGCATACATCCTCACGCTTCCAGTTGTGCGGGTGATAGATATAATGCACCAGACCTACCATATGGCTTTCCGCGAACGCTATAAATGCGTTCTGTTTGGGGTGCTGAGGAGACAACAGCCGTTCAAAGGTGGTGTCATAGACATCTTCTGTCACGGCGCTGTCGTAGAACGCCAGATAGTCTTGCCAAAGCTGATGCCAATCGGATTTATCGCTTGCCTGTAAAGGCCGGATTGTGATTGTCATGTCTTCTCTCCCCACAACAACGCCCTGAGGGCTTTGGGTAAGGCATACCTTGCCTTGCGTGTTTGTGATAGAGGGACTTGTGTTATGGAGCCAGCGATCTCCTCAGATCGGTTTTGTCATTCAGCCGCAACAGATTTGGGTTCAGCGAGTGCCACGATATCCAGCATGATACTATTGAGTTCGAAATCTTTTGGTGTATAGACCCGCGCAACCCCCATAGATTTCAGACGCGCGGCATCATCATCTGGAATAATCCCACCGACGATAACAGGGATAGAGCCAAGCCCCTCGGCTTTTAGGCGTGCCATAAGGTCTTCAAGCAATGGGAGATGCGATCCTGATAAGATGGAAAGGCCAATCACGTGGCAGGCCTCAGCCTGTACCGCCGCTATGATTTCTTCTGGGGTCAGGCGAATGCCCTCATAGGCGATCTCCATGCCGCAATCCCGCGCTCGATAAGCGATTTGCTCGGCGCCGTTGGAATGTCCGTCAAGCCCAGGCTTGCCCATCAAAAATTTGAGCCGCCGCCCCAGTTTGTCGCTGACGGCATCTACGGCGTTGCGGATATCCTCTAACCCTTCGGTTTTGTTTGAGCTTGATCGCGATACGCCGGTGGGGCCGCGATATTCGCCAAACACCGCGCGCATTTGCGCCGCCCATTCCCCGGTGGTTGCCCCGGCTTTGGCCGCAGCAATCGATGGAGGCATAATATTGTGGCCTTCGGTGGCAGCTTGGCGCAGGGCGGCCAGCGCTGAGATAACGGCAGCCTCGTTACGGTCTTGTCGCCATTGATTTAGACGGTTGATTTGATCCTGCTCAACGGCGGGATCAACCACCATGATACCGCCGTCCTCGGTTATAAGCGGAGATGGTTCGCCGTCCGTCCATCTATTGACGCCGACCACTGTTGTTGTGTTGGTCTCGATCTTGTTGAGGCGCTCTGCATTTGATTCCACAAGCCGCGCTTTCATATACTCTATCGCTGAAATTGCCCCACCCATTGCGTCTAGGTTGGCCAGTTCATGGCGGGCGCTCTCTTTCAATTCCGCGACCTTGCGATCGACCGCCGGATTGCCGTCAAACAGGTCGTCATATTCTAGCAAGTCTGTTTCATAAGCCATGATTTGCTGCATCCGCATCGACCATTGCTGGTCCCACGGTCGTGGTAGTCCCAAAGCTTCGTTCCAGGCCGGCAATTGCACGGCACGGGCTCGCGCGTTTTTGGACAGGGTTACGGCCAGCATCTCGATCAGAATCCGGTAAACGTTGTTTTCGGGCTGTTGCTCGGTTAACCCAAGAGAATTGACCTGCACGCCATAGCGAAAACGCCGATATTTGGGGTCAGTTATATCATAGCGGGTTTCGCAAATCTCATCCCAAAGATCAACAAAAGCGCGCATTTTGCACATTTCGGTGACAAACCGGATACCGGCGTTGACGAAAAACGATATTCGTCCGACCAGACGGGGGAAATCTTTTTTTGGAACCTGATCTTGCAATTGGTCCAAGACCGCCGTGGCGGTGGCCAGCGCAAACGCCAGCTCTTGCTCGGGGGTCGCACCGGCCTCTTGCAGATGATAGGAACACACGTTCATCGGATTCCATTTCGGCACATTCTCATAGCAATAGGCCGCCACATCAGCGATCAGTTTCAACGACGGCTTGGGCGGGCAAATATAGGTGCCGCGCGACAGATATTCTTTAATAATATCGTTTTGCACTGTGCCCTGAAGCGTCGCGGGATCGGCGCCTTGTTCCTCGGCCACGGCAATGTAGAGCGCGAGCAGCCATGGCGCAGTGGCGTTGATCGTCATTGAGGTATTCATCTGGTCCAGTGGGATCTGGTCAAACAGGCTGCGCATATCGCCCAGATGGCTGATCGGTACACCGACCTTGCCAACCTCACCTCGTGCCAGAATGTGATCGCTGTCATATCCGGTCTGCGTGGGCAGGTCGAAGGCCACTGACAGGCCGGTCTGACCCTTCGTTAAATTATCACGGTATAGCGCGTTAGACGCCTGAGCGGTTGAATGGCCGGCATATGTGCGGATCAACCAAGGGCGGTCTTTTAATGTTTGGGACATGCGGAGCCTTTGGAATCAAGTGAGCAATTTTATTACCTGTTACGCTATTTAATTGAAACTTTGCTCGCCTGTCAATTCGCCGCGGTGCGGCAATGCGCATCCACTGTAAATATTCTGCACTTGCAAAGTCATAAAATTACAAATATAAGTTTAAATTAGTTGTTTAATTACGTACGATGTGTAAATTTTGCCTTAATTCGGAACTTGCAGTGCAGGTAAAGTCTTTGGAGATTATGATGGCTTTTGACACCAACACAGAAATTGCGGCCTATTCAGCGCCCGAAAAAGATCTTTATGACGTCGGTGAGATGCCGCCTTTGGGATATGTGCCAAAATCGATGTATGCTTGGGCAATTCGCCGTGAGCGTCATGGCGAGCCAGATAAATCGTTTCAAATCGAAGTGGTGGAGACCCCGACGTTGGACAGTCAGGATGTTCTGGTTCTGGTGATGGCGGCGGGCGTCAATTACAATGGCGTTTGGGCCGGGTTGGGGGTGCCGATCAGCCCGTTTGACGTGCACAAAGCCGCCTATCATATTGCCGGATCGGATGCATCGGGCATCGTCTGGGCTGTTGGGGATAAAGTGACCCGTTGGAAGGTTGGCGACGAGGTTGTGGTCCATTGCAATCAAGACGATGGGGACGATGAGGAATGCAATGGCGGAGATCCAATGTTTTCGCCCAGCCAGCGAATCTGGGGGTATGAAACTCCGGATGGGTCGTTTGCCCAGTTCACCCGGGTGCAGGCGCAGCAGTTGATGCCACGGCCGAAGCACCTTACCTGGGAAGAAAGCGCCTGTTACACGCTGACCTTAGCTACGGCGTACCGGATGCTGTTTGGTCATCATCCTCATGAACTCAAACCCGGCCAGAATGTTTTGGTCTGGGGCGCTTCGGGAGGGTTGGGCAGCTTTGCCATCCAATTGATCAATGCCGCGGGCGGCAATGCGATTGGGGTTATCTCAGATGAAGACAAACGGGAATTTGTCATGGGGCTTGGTGCAAAGGGCGTTCTGAACCGCAAAGATTTCAATTGTTGGGGGCAACTGCCTACGGTCAATACCGACGATTACAAAGCTTGGTTTGCCGAGGTTCGTAAGTTTGGAAAGGCGATCTGGGACATCACCGGCAAGGGCAATAATGTTGATATGGTGTTCGAACATCCTGGCGAGGCGACGTTTCCGGTTTCGACCTTCGTGTGTAAAAAGGGTGGCATGGTAGTGATCTGTGCGGGCACGTCGGGCTTTAATCTGACAATGGATGCGCGCTATGTCTGGATGCACCAAAAACGTATCCAAGGCAGCCATTTTGCCCATCTCAAACAGGCATCAGCGGCCAATAAACTGATGGTTGAGCGCCGTCTCGATCCTTGCATGTCTGAGGTTTTTGGCTGGTCGGATATTCCTTCGGCTCATGTGATGATGCTGCGTAATGAACACAAGCCGGGTAATATGGCTGTGCTTGTACAGGCTCCGCGCACTGGCCTTCGCACCTTTGAAGATGCGCTTGTGGGGGATGCCTAATGGTTTAATCTTTATGCCAGGCCGGTCATTGGCCTTGGCCCGCATGCCTTTCTTAAGCGGATAGTCACTATTTAATTGCTATTTACAAGCTGTGGAACTGAACCGCAGAGGTGGCCCGTTTGGGCGGCGTTCTGCCCGACTGAGCAATGAGCGTATGCATGAAGAATGATTGGGTCATTTCGGTTCTTTTAGACTTGAAAGAATACGCCAGACACAACGGGTTACCGCGTCTTGCAGACGAGCTTGATACTGCCCGGTTGATTGGTTTGATGGAAATGGAGCAGTCGTTTGATGTAAAGTATGTCCCCGTCGATGACACCTTGGAAAATTACTAGCGCAGGATGGTTGAGTTTATGCGCCGAGGTGATTTAAAATCCAAGTAATACTGCGTGACATCGCAGGACAGGTTGGTCATCAGCTGATTTCTCAGGCCGTTATCAAAACGTGTCATCGGCAAACGCCGATCTGAAAAGGTACCATCAAAGATAAAGACAAAATGGGAAATACGGCGCATGTGACGGGAAAAGATCAATTTCTGCCACAATGAAACGTCGGTATCCGTCGCCGCGAGAAACACGATAAAGCGTCAGGATTACCTTGGTGGCGCTGGTGTATGGGGCACAGGCGGGATACAAGCGCTATTATGACGCTCGCGGCCTTCCAGTTTTCAGATGACCAAGCAGAGGCCTTTGATCGGGTCAGTACTGTTCTGCGCCATGTTGGGGTCAACCTAGACGACGGGCTGACAACGCCGATGTCTGGATCCCAATCGCAGGTGATGGCGTTGATTGGTAAGGCCGGATCAGGCAAAACACTTTTGCTAGCCGAGCTGTGCAAATCTTTGCAAGCCGCAGGCGTCGAGGTGGTTTCGGGCGACTATGAAGGCCGTCGTCGCAAAGATCGACGGACTCTGGCGATTTTGGCACCGACAAATAAAGCCGCCAGTGTCTTGCGCCAGCGCGGGGTGCCGGCGACCACCATTCACCGTATTTTGTATACGCCGGTTTA
>ERZ767114.1617-NODE-1617-length-10654-cov-3.202137_pt1 | contig 10654 bp, 12 predicted proteins | sample MGYA00374952_ERZ767114 | MGnify/ENA primary metagenome ERZ767114 (study PRJEB28939, sample SAMN06267156) | marine metagenome | isolation source: Columbia River Estuary | place: USA:Columbia River Estuary, USA | collected 2012-05-05 ...
CTTATCTTCTAAAGGTGCAGCTGAAATGCTTACTCCTTTGTCTGATAATTTTTCAATTAAATTTGGGTCATTAGGAGAATATGTGGAAAATGAGTTACCATTTGAAAAAACTCCTTTTATATTATTCCCTTGAATATCAACTTTTAAAACCTCTCCATTTTCTACTGAAGTTAAAAATTCAGAAAATATAATCTGATTTCCACCTCTAACATTTGACTGCGGATTTTTAAACATGTTGTAAAGACCAATAGTCAAAAAGACTATAATTCCCCACATTGCAAGATTTTTTAAATTCATGGATATAAGATAATAATTATTGCAAGTTTAACAAGTGGCAAAATATCATAAAATATTAAAATTTTATTACTCTTTTGACAATATAACTGTTCCATTAACTTTTTTTATTACACAACCGCCTAATGTAACCTTAAATGAGGGTTTGGTACCTATTAAGTTAATAATCCTACCGATTTTTTTCCCTCTTACAGGATAATATTTTTTTCCTACAACTTTTATTATTTCAACAAATGATCTAAACACAACCTCTTCTGATTGAAAAAAAAAATCTTCCATTAGGATGGCATTTTCCTTTTTTTGTAAAATAGTTACGTTTTTTTCTAAATTTTTTTTAACATAAAATTTTATATTTTCATTTGCGATTTTTAGATTTTTTATTGTTAAATAAAATTTATTTCTGTCTAATCCCTCTAAACCTAATTGTTTTAAAAAGTTTCTTACTTTAACTCTCTTAAATTTGTCATCTTCATTTGACGGATCAACAACATATGAGCCAAATATAAAATTACTAAGATAAATCAAATCTTTTTTATTAAAATTTATTAAAGGTCTAATTAGATTAATTGCATCTCTTTGTGTTTCTTTATCTAAAGAAATCAACCCATTAAGACCGCTGCCTCTTAAAATTCTTATAAAAAAATTTTCAAATAAATCATCTAAATGATGACCCAATAAAATATTATTTATCTTTAATTTTTTAGCCTTGTTAATCAATAATTCATATCTTTTATCTCTAGCAATAGATTGGATATTTTTTTTAGGCTTTGTTCCTTTCCAAGTTAAAATATTTAGATTTATTAAAAATGTTTTTAAATTTTTTTGAACAATTTTTGCTTCTGAAGTTGAATTATTTCTCAACTTATGGTCAACAATAAGATATTTAACATCTAAAGATTTTTTAATTGAATATATTTTTGTCAAAAATGACAAAGCAAGGCTATCGGGACCACCCGAAACAGCTACGATAAAATTTTTATTAATATTTAAATTGTCCTCAAATTTTTTATAAATTTGTAGAGTTCGCTTATCTTTTAATTTATCTAGTAAAAATTTATGAGTCTTGCTTGGTACATTCAAATTTTTTGGACTCATATTTCGCTTTTTGAATTACTGATTGGTTTGCTTTAGGGTATTGCAATTGAACACCATTAATCATTTTACAACCTTGATCTTTTTCTCCTATCTGTACCATTGATACACCAAGTTTTAAAAGATTTATAGGAGCCTTATTTCCTTTTGGATATTTTTGATATCCTTCTAAATAAGCTGAGGCAGCATCAGTATAAAGTTGTCTTATTCTAAAGGTCTCTGCATACCAATATTGAGCACTACCAGCTAATTCATGTTCACTATTTGACAAAACAAATTCTCTAAAAGCTCTTTCGGCAGTACTGTAATCTCCAACTTTTAAAAAGCTTGTGGCAAATTCATATTGTTTTTTAGGTGTTAAATCTTGTGGCAGTATCTTTTCTTCAGCTTGAAAAACTTCAGTAACAACTGATGCAGTAGTATCTACAGACTCAATCTGTTGAGATGTTTCTGAAGTTTCTGTATCTTTGTATGAAATTGATCCAAGGTCTTGTGGCTGAGAGCTACCAGGTAATACTTTATCAGTTTCTATTTTTGGTTTTGAGCTCAGTTTAGCTGTAACTTCACCAGAATTCATTATTGTTTCTATATCTTGAAATCGGATTTGATTATCAGCTTGAATTTTAGATAATCTGTTGGATAATTTATCTAGTTTAAAATTTATTTCTTCGAATTTATTAGTTAGTTGTCTAAATTGATCTTCAACTTCAGATAATTTTAATAAATGTCTTGTAAGCACATCCTCAGAATTAGAATCTAATTCTGTATTTGAAGTTTCATTATTTTCTGCTTTAACTTCAATTGAGCCAGAATAAACTGCTCTTTCAAGCGTCTTAATATCATTCTTTATAATTTCTAATGTCTCATAAATATTATGATTGTCAGCAAATGAAATATTAGAAAAAGCTAGATTTAACAAAACTAATAACTTTAAAAATATTAATTTTGTTAAAAATTTCATCACTAAATAGATTTATGTTTATAAAAATGGCAAAAAAAAGACCCTAAAACTTTACGTATTAGGGTCTTTAAATTTAAATTATTAATTTGCTTTAACAGTTACAGATCTTCTGTTTTTTGACCAAGCTAATGGGCTTGAGCCTGCATCTACTGGTCTCTCTTTGCCATAGCTTAAAACTGATATTCTATCTGAAGATATTCCATAAGTCATTAGGTAGTCTTTTGCTGAATTTGCTCTTCTTTCTCCTAGAGCTAAGTTGTACTCTCTAGTACCTCTTTCATCCGCATGACCCTCAAGAACTACGTTTATATTTGAATTTTTTCTTAACCAAGCAGCTTGAGCTCTTAGAGTTTCTCTAGAAGCTGTAGTTAAAATTGATTCATTTGTTGCAAAGAAAACTCTATCTTTAACTCCATCAGCTAAATATTCTACTGAGTCTGTTCCTGTGTAAACATCACTTTGCATTTGACCTGATATAGTAGCGTCTGTAGCCACCTCTTTTTTTGTTGCACATGCAGATAACACTAAACATGCTGCTAATACTAAAAGTGTGTTTTTGAAAATTTTATTTAAAATCATTAAATTGCTCCTTGCTGCTAATTTCAATTTCTTACTTTTTCACAACTAATTAGAGGTTTCAAGTTAAAAAATCAAGTAATTTAAACTAATTACTCAATAAAGATGACCATGATGGGTCGGACGCATCTGTTGGAGTTGTAACTAATCGTTCATTATAGCCAGTTAAATCTATTGACCACAACTTTGCAGAAAATCCTTCGCCTTTTGCGTTAGTTTTTGTTTCTCTATAAAAAATTAAGACTCTGCCATTTGGTGACCAAGAAGGAGCCTCTTGGTAATAATTTTCAGTTAACAATCTTTCACCAGAACCATCAGTTCTCATAACACCAATATAAAAATTTCCTTTATGCAACTTCGTAAATGCTATCAAATCTCCTCTAGGAGACCAAACAGGCGTTCCATAGATACCATTACCAAATGAAATTCTTTTAACATTAGAACCATCACTCTTCATAATATAGATTTGCTGGTATCCACTTCTATCAGAATTAAAAGCTATAAACTTTCCATTTGGAGAATAAGATGGAGATGTATCAATTGATGGGTGATTTGTAATTCGTTCAACTATTCTATTTTCTAAATCCATTGTGTAAATATCTGATTTGCCATCTTTAGCAAAACTCATTATAATTTTTTTACCATCTGGAGAAAATCTTGGTGCAAATGTCATTCCAGGAAAATCTCCAACTACTTCCTGTGTTCCAGTTTCAATATCTAAAAGATATACTCTTGGTAAATTTTTAAAGTATGACAAATATGTAACCATTTGACTAGCAGGATTAAACCTGGGAGTTAATACAAGCTCATTACCAAGTGTTAAAAATTTATTATTTGCTCCATCTTGATCCATAATTGCTAATTTTTTTATTCTTTGTGTTTTTGGACCCTCTTCAGCGACATAAATTATTCTAGTATCAAAATATCCTTTTTCTCCTGTCAATCTTTCATAAACTTTATCTGATATTATGTGTCCAACTCTTCTCCAATTATTTGGAACTGTGGTGAATGCAAGTGCCATCATTTCTTTAGCAGCCAACACATCCCATAATCTAAATTCAACTCTTAGTTTTTCATCAACATATGTTACTTTGCCAGTGATAAGTGCTTGAGCTTTTATTAAATTCCAATCTTCGAATCTTGGCTTTAAGTTTGCAATATCTGGTGCTTGTAAAAATGCTTCTTTACTTAGTGGATTAAAAAGACCCGATGTTCTTAAATTATTTTCAACAATAACTGAGATTTCTGATCCAATATTTTCTTCGCTTAGAATTTTTTCAAAACTTTTTCTAGATTTATCATCAATCGATAAGGGAGATACCGCTAATGGAAGTGGGCTTAGATTTCCCCTGGTAATATCTACTTCAATTAAAGCAAAGGCTCTAATTGGAATTAAAATCATTAAAAATAAAATTATAAAATTTTTTTTCATTTTTTTATCTTAACCCTCTAACATCTCTCTTGCATCAAAATTTAATTGTAATTCTTTCCATCTTTCATAGCCTGTCGTTGGGACTCTTAGTGGTTGGCATAATTTTACAGCTCTTAACGCGCTTTCAGCTAATACTTTATAGAAACCCTGGCCTGGTTTATTCATTCTTGCATGATCTAATATTTCAGTTTTTGCCACCGAACCATCTGGCTCAAGCATTAATTTAATTCTTACTAACAAATCTTCATTATATGGTAATCCCAGAGGAATACTCCAGCATCCAAAAATTTGAGCTTTTAAAGCATCTTCTTCACTCAAAGTTAACCCTGAAGTTACAATATTTTTATCTTGATCTTGAGTAATATCGTTATTTTTTTTAATCAATTCTGCTGTATCTTCTTTTGCTTTATCAATTAGTTTTGCAATATTATCTAAATCAACAAATTCTTTTTTTTCAAATTCCGAAACTTGTTTCACCTCTTCATCTAATTTGTCTGGGTTTTGTTTATTTTCTTTTTTTGTCTCAATTTTCTTAACTGTTTTGTCTGGCAATGGTACTGCTTCAGGGGTTTGATTTTCAATTTTTTCTTTATTTTCATCCAAAGAAACAACTGTTTTAGTTTTTGTTTTTTTAACTTTTTTTGGAGGCGCTTGCTCTGATACTAATTTTTTTTCTTTCTCTTTTAATTTTTTTTTCTTTTTTTTCTCAATTATCTTTTTTGCTTTTGGAGCAAATGGTATATTTGTTTTTTCCGCTATCTGTATTAATTCAACAGAAACTATTGGTGGAATATCAAGCGGTTTTTTTGCTAAAAAAGGTAAGCTCATAGCTGTAATAAAAATCAAAGCACCATGTAAAACAGAAGAAATAAATAAACTTCTATTCACTTCAAATTACCTTTGCTTCAATGGTTCTGATATTAGTGCAACTTTTGTAAAACCAGAACCTGATAATAAGCCCATTATTTCAAGCACTCTTCCATAGTTAATAGTTTTATCACCTCGAACATAAATCCTTGTATCTGTTCTATTTTTTGAAACTGCTAAAACTTTTGCAATTATATTATCAAATTCAACTTTTGCTTCTTGAATAAATATTTCACCTTTTGAATTAATTGAAAGAGTAAGTGGCTCCGCTTCTTCTGGAAGAGAATCTGCAGAACTCTCTGGTAAATCAACTTGCACTCCTACAGTTAATAATGGTGCTGTAACCATAAAAATAATAAGAAGAACCAGCATAACATCTACGAAAGGAGTTACATTAATTTCACTAATGGGTTCTTTTGATAAACGATTAAGTTTAAAAGCCATTTAAATAATTGTTAAAAATCTTTTTGAAAAATTTTCCAGTTTTTGAGAATATTTCTGTGAGTCAGTATTAAATTTATTATAGGCAATAACCGCTGGTATTGCCGCTAGCAATCCTAGGGCCGTAGCAAATAATGCTTCTGCTATTCCTGGGGCTACAATAGCTAAACTAGTATTTCTTGATATTGCTATCGATTGAAATGAGTTCATTATTCCCCAAACTGTTCCAAACAAACCTATAAAAGGAGCTGTAGAACCAACTGTTGCTAAAAAAGTAAATCCTTTTTCAATTTTTGTCATCTGTTTTTCAACTCCAACTTCTAACATTGCAGTCATTCTCTCACTTATATTTGTTTTAGATTTCTTTTTTAATAAACTTTCCATAGAATCCTGAAAAACTAAAGCCATCGGATCCTCTAAATTAGTTGGTAAACCATTGTAGAAATTCTCTGCAGATTTAGAATTCCAAAACTTTTCCTCAAATTCTTCTGATGATTTATTTATTTTTCTAAATAATCTAAATTTTTCAATAATTACAGCCCAAGAGTAAATTGAACAAACTATTAGGATTATAATTACTGATTTGACAACTATATCTGCTCTTAAAAATAAGCTTAGTAATGTAAAATCTGTATTTGTACCCAGTCCAACTGCTTGTGATGCGATATCAGCTTCCATAATTACTCTTCACACTTAAATGTGTCATGAATTTGTCTTATATTTTTTGATTACTCTGCTAATTTGTAAGTTTCATAATAAAAACTGGCTATTAAAATAGCATCAGCTTTATTGCTATCCTTTTTCCTGGATAATTGAGCTGAAAAATAAGGAAAAATTTCAATTGCCTTTGTTCTGCTTGCATCTTTTTCAGAATTAATAAGATTAAAATATTTCTTCCATTTTGCTGGTCTCACAAAATACATTGGTAATTGCATTGCTGAGCATATTCCTTTTAGTATTCCATATGACTGACCAAAATTAAACATGCTAGTCACGCCTTGACCTGGCATTGCTGATACTTGTTCTATGATTACTTTAATATCCTTTTTATCAATTTTTTTAATTCTTTCTGAAATTTCATTAAAAATTTGAGAGCCATTTACTTGCTTTTTATTTTTTTTTCCCTCTATCATTGTGGGCATTTCAACCACATCAATAATTTTTCCATCTTGAAAGAAACAAATTGAGCCTGAGATTCCTGGATCAATTCCAATAACTAGCATTAGTTATTACCAAAGTTTACGTTTGAATAAACGTTTTGCACGTCATCATCATCCTCTAATGTTTCTAAAAAATTAATTACTGGCTCTTCTCTTTCTTTATTCACATCAACACTATTTAGTGGAACCCACTCAATTTCTGTAGAAATAAAATTTGAGATTATTTTTTCTAACTTTTTTTTTACATTATAAATTTCACTCATTATGCATTGAACTTCATGAAATTCATCATGAGAAATACATTCATCTGCTCCAGATTCAATCGCTAGCTCAAATATATTTTCTTCAGAAATTTCTTTTTTATCAATCTTAATAATACCTAATTGGTTAAAATTATGTGATGCAGACCCTTGTGTACCTAAACTTCCACCATTTTTTTGAAATATGGTTCTAATATTCGAAGCAGTCCTATTTTTATTATCAGTTAAAGTTTCTACAATTACTGCAATTTTATCTGGGCCAAACCCTTCGTATCTTAAATTTTCAAAATTTGACTCTGCTGCTGCTGAAGATTTATCAATTGCTCTTTCAATATTGTCTTTTGGCATATTGGCTGATCTTGCAGCCTGAATAGCAGATCTTAGTCTCGGATTCATCACAGGATCTTTATCACCAAGTTTTGCCGCTACACTTATTTCTTTTGATAATTTAGAAAATATTTTAGATCTCTGTTTATCTGCCTTACCTTTTGAATGTTTAATACTTGCCCATTTTGAATGACCTGACATAATTTTCTCTAAGTTTTACTTAACTGGCCCCCACTAATATAACTTTCAATGTTATTTGTTAATCCAGTTTCTATATTACAATCAACAATTACACCACACAAAGTAGCTTCTCCCAATGCTGGAAAATGTTTTGTTGAATTTTTCTTCAAAAATCTATTCAATGAATTTTCAGTATTCATACCAATAACTGAATCGTAGTCTCCACACATACCTGCGTCTGTTTGATAGCCAGTTCCACTCTTTAAAATTCTAGCATCATTAGTGGGTATATGAGTATGTGTTCCAACAACTAATGTCGCTTTGCCATCAAAAAAATGTCCGATTGCATTTTTTTCACTCGTTATTTCGCCATGAAAATCTACTACCAATAAATCATAGTCGTCTTTTAATTTATATTGTTTAAGAAACTTTTCAGAAATCTCAAAAACGTCTTCACATTTTTTCATAAAAACATTGCCCATTAAATTAAGAACTCCAATCTTAATATTGCTCTTAGTGTTATAAATATTAAAACCTTTTCCTGGCGCTGGTTCATAAAGATTTTTAGGACGTAATAATCTTTCTTCTTTATCTATAAACTCCATTATCTCTTTTTGATCCCACACATGGTTTCCTGTGGTAATTACATCGACACCACAATTAAAAAAATCATTGCATATTTCTTTAGTTAAACCTACGCCTTGATGTGCTGCATTTTCACCATTAACAATCACAAAATCTATTTTTTTTAATTTAATTTCATTTAAAAGATTACTCATTAATTTTGAACAACCAGAAATACCAACAACATCTCCTAAAAATAATATTCTCATTTTAAAATTTCTTTTTCTGTAACTATGAAGTCTAATTTTTTATCATATTGGTTTATTGGAATATTTTTTAATTTTTGACATGAAAAAGCTAATCCAATTTTAATAACCTTTTTAATTTTTTCAATTTTTTCAATATAACGATCATAAAATCCCCCACCATAACCTAATCTATTAAAATCATTATCATAACTAACTAATGGAACTAATAAAATATCTGGATAAAATATTTTTGATGAAACGGGTTCAGGGATGCCATATTTGTTAATTTTTAACGGGTCATTCTTTGACCATTTAAAAAAATCCATTTGATTATTTTTTTTTATAATTGGTAGTGAAATTTTACAATTTTTATTTTCTAAAAATTCTAAAATTTCTAAGTCATCAATTTCAAAATTAGAGGGATAATATCCACCTAGATTTTTAAGGTTAAATTTATGTTTTTGAAAAAAAGAAAAAAATTTTTCACAATTGATTTTTAAGCTTTCATTGAAATTTTTTTTTCTAAGCTTTAAAATTTTACTTCTTAACTTAGATTTATTCACAAGAATTTATTGAGATAAATTTTCCGACTTTGCTTTTTCAACAAAGTCAGATATTTCATCTGCCGCCTCATCAATCAATTTTTCATATTTTTTTTGATTAACTTCAATTTCGTTTTTAAAATTTAGATGGTTTGTTTGTAATTCTTGAATCTCACCTTCTTTATTGTCTCTGTAATCATAAACAAGTGATTTTAATTCTTTAAATTTATTGGAAAGATCTTTTAATTCACTCTTCTTTTGATCAACTTTTTTTTTAGTTTCAAAGTATTCATCCATGATTTTTACAGCAGTAATTAAAAGTAATTTATTTTCCCCAAGGTTTCCTAAATTATTTTTTAAATCATTAAACTTTTGATTGATATGAATTAATAATTCCTCAAGATGTTCTTCTTGACCATCTTCACATGATAATAAAAATTCTTTATTATTAAATTTAATACTTACATTTGCCATTTATCAATTTCTTCCAATAAAGTATCTGTTTCCTGATTTAATTCATCAATTTTTTCTGAAAACTCTGTCTGTTTTTTTTGCTCTAACTTTTCTTTATTTTGGATTTCATCAAGTTTTTTACTTAAGCTTGTATGCTCTTCTAATAATGATTTATATTTATCTTCTAATTGAGATTTTTCAATTTCTAATTGAGTTTTTTGTGAGTTTAAGTTTTCAATATTATTTCGTAAATTAGGATTGCTGAGATCTAAATTTTTTAGTTCATCTAAAGCAGTATTTAGTTTTTTTTCTTTTTCGTTTATAGAATTCATATATATATGTTTATATTATTAAATAGATTCTTCTTAGTCTAGTCAGGATAATTTTGAGCAAACTACACAATGAATTAGCAAATTGCATCAGATTTCTTTCAATTGATGCTGTGCAAAAGGCAAATTCTGGTCATCCAGGTATGCCAATGGGTATGGCAGATGTTGCGACCGTTTTATTTAAAAGCTTTTTAAGATTTAATCCAAAAAATCCAAATTGGCTGAATAGAGATAGATTTGTTTTATCAGCTGGTCATGGATCTATGTTGCTATACTCTTTATTGTATCTAACTGGATATAAAAGTATTTCACTCAATAGTATAAAAAAGTTTCGACAGCTTAATTCAATTTGTGCTGGTCACCCAGAGTATCATCCCAAAAGCGGTATTGAGACTACAACAGGTCCACTTGGTCAAGGAATTGCAAACGCTGTTGGCTTTGCAATTGCTGAAGAAATTTTAAAAAAAAAAATAGGTAAAGAAATTATAAATCACAAAACCTATGTTCTTGCTGGGGATGGTTGTTTAATGGAAGGAATAAGTCATGAAGCTATGAGTTTAGCTGGGCATTTAAAGCTCAAAAATTTAGTGATGCTTTTTGATAACAATTCAATATCGATTGATGGACCAACTAGTTTAGCAGTTTCAGATAATTTTAAAAAAAGATTTGAAAGCTATGGCTGGGATTACATTCTTATTGATGGTCATAATGAAAAAGAAATTTTCAAAGCTTTAAAGAAAGTTCAAAATGCAAAAAAACCAACGGTTATTTCTTGTAAAACTAAAATTGGTTATGGATCTCCAAATAAATCAGGCAAATCATCATCTCATGGAAGTCCTTTAGGTTTAGATGAAATTAAACTAGTAAGAAATGCACTTAATTGGAACTATAAACCTTTTGAGATCCCAAATAAAATTTTAAATGAATG
>ERZ767114.1618-NODE-1618-length-10644-cov-2.304722_pt1 | contig 10644 bp, 10 predicted proteins | sample MGYA00374952_ERZ767114 | MGnify/ENA primary metagenome ERZ767114 (study PRJEB28939, sample SAMN06267156) | marine metagenome | isolation source: Columbia River Estuary | place: USA:Columbia River Estuary, USA | collected 2012-05-05 ...
ATTTTACATTGCCCGAAAGATTTCCACTGTAGTGCGCTTCGGTACTCAAATCTTCCCGATTGAGTTTGATTAATCCCGTTGTAGGATGGTTTGTGATCAGTGATGCTCCATTATTTGTCCATGAAAGGAGAACAGCATTAGAAGCAGTGGCCTGTGAAGAAATTTTTGTATTGAAAGTATCAGTATCAATTACGTAGAACGTATCGGATGCTGTACCGCTGTCCCTGATGGTTAGAGCTAATCTCGAACCATCTGGAGAAAGTGCAATCGACAAAATTTCTTGCTCAAATAATTTCGATTGAATGGTATCTTGGTTAGTAGGTGAATATTGGATCAAAGTCTTTCCGAATGAAGCGTAGGCTAATGTTCCGTCTTGATTAAGTTCAATAGACATAAAACCTTGGTTTTGTATTCCCGAATCATACGTCGATTCAAAAAATAAATTATTTGAATCTGCACTAATCATAGGAGCCATGAACAGTATGGTCAAAGGGATGATGAGAAACCTCAACATGGGTGACCTCGCCATGATTCATAATGGTCAATGCAATACTTAAACCATCCCCTCTGTGTATCATTTCTGATACTTAGTTGTATAAAATTTTCATCGGTTAGTTCATGAAGGTCTTCAAGTTGGAAAGAACATGGCATCTTTACCGCTTGATGAGAATGGCAACATGATTGTTCGAATTGGACATTCTCCAGATCCAGATGATGCTTTTATGTTTCATGCGATGACAACGAATGCATTTCCTACACCAGGATATAATTTTGTTCATGAACTACAAGACATAGAGACTCTCAACCATAGAGCTATGCGACAGGAGTTGGAAGTCTCTGCGGTTTCAATTCACGCATTTCCTGATATTGCTGAACATTATGCTTTGATGAACTGCGGCGCTTCAATGGGTGAAGGCTACGGTCCTATGATTGTTTCAAAACAAGGCTTGAGCCTAGATGAAGCAAAAGAATCAACGATCGCCATTCCAGGATTGAAGACCTCTGCTTACATGGGTCTCAAACTCGCATGGGGAGATGTTAATGTCGAAGTCGTACCTTTCGACGAGATTATTCCACGTATTCTTGATGATACTTATTCATGTGGCCTTATTATCCACGAAGGACAACTAACATACGTCGAACATGACTTGAACGTTCTAATCGACTTAGGAGTTTGGTGGAATGAACGAACCGATGGATGGCCTATGCCTTTGGGTGGTAACGTTGTCCGCAGAGACTTAGGTGACAAAATTATGGAGGACATAACTATGTACACCAAAATGAGCATCGAACATTCTATTAAACATCCAGAAGAAGCTTTAGAATTCGCAAAAGCATGGGGTAGAGGTATCGATGATGAAACAAATCAAAAATTTGTTACCATGTACGTAAACGATCGAACCATTGACTACAAACCAGAAGGTAGAGCCTCAATTCGACGATTCCTAAGGGAAGGAAAAGAAATTGGATTAATAGATCCTGAATTCTCTGAAGAGTCAATGCAATTTATCGGCGCCACTGAAGAATAGGGTGTGTCCGCATGGGTGAAAAACCAGAAGTCAGTGAATACGGCTCTGTTGACCCTGCTCCCGCATCTGATAAATCTGATATGGAACATCTGAAATCAATATTGTTTGATGATTCAGCACGGATGTTCGAGCGTATGCGAGTGGTTTTCAAATTCCGTAATATTCGAACCTCCGATTCATGCCTCGCCCTTTGCAAGGCCTTTTCCTCCAAGAGCGCATTACTAAGGCATGAGTTAGCCTATGTTTTGGGTCAGATGCAGATGGATGAAGCACTTCCTTCACTTATCGAGCGACTATCAGATGTTGATGAGCATGTAATGGTACGACACGAAGCAGCAGAAGCGCTTGGTGCAATAGGAAATCTATCTGCTCAACCTATCTTGGAAAGTTTTCTATCAGATCCATTTGTAGAAGTCAGTGAGTCTTGTGAAGTTGCTCTTGACCTATTGGATTGGGTCGCAAAAAGTTCCACTCCTTGATAATGATTCCATCACGACATTTTAGAACCTTGACCTTCAGGAGCAAATGGTGAGGAGATGCCACACGAACACGTACAATTAGCTCAAGCCCCTAATGGTGAGATTGGCCCACGATGTCATGATTGTGGATTACGATTGACTTTTGGCTCATCCATGGTTCTTAATGAGCACTACTATTGTTGGGATCATTACGTCGTAAAGACAGGTGCCGATTCTGTTACAGAAGTTAGCACTATGGAACAGAAATTTTACATCAAAAAATAAATTGGGTTTCGTTCAATAACTGTCACCTCCTAGTGTCATTATGGCATCACAAGGATGGGCTCGATTTGCGCATCGCTTTGGTCGTTATTATCAAACATCCCAGTTCTGGCGTCCTCCACGCATGACCATGCGGGAATGGATGTTCATCCCATTTGGTGGCGCACCACCTCTAAGACATCGAGCATTCAGAGGGGAAAATGACCTCCGCCAATTTCTCTCCGAGAGAGCAATGCATTCTTGTTTCTATTCAACTGCTTACTGGAATAAGCCATATGAAATGAAAATGGATGCAAAGGAATGGCAAGGTGCTGATTTAATTTTTGATTTGGATGGTGATCACCTTCCTGGTGTCACCGACAGAGATTTCCCCGGAATGCTCGATGTAATACGCGACCAAGCACATGCTCTTTGGAATGATTTTTTAGAACCTGAATTTGGCTTCAAAAGAGAATTTTTACAAGTCACGTTTTCTGGACATCGAGGGTTTCACCTCCATTATAGAGATCCTTCGCTCTTTCATTTGGATTCAGAAGCGAGGAGAGAACTCGTTTCGCACATTCGAGGTGAAGGAGTTGATGTATCTGGAGGTCTTGCTCAATATAATGATGTGAATTCTAAAGGCTGGTCGAAGAGAATTCGTGGTCAAATCCCTACACTGATCGGGAAATTGACCGATATTGCAACAAATGCCGAAGATTCTAAGAGCACACTCAAGACGTTACATCTCGAACTTAAAGAACAACTTCGGAGGGAGGGAAAACCCGGACGTGGAATCGCCTCCATTCAAAAATTAGCAGATTTGTTCGTTCATGAGGAACGACTGCAACGAGTGCTTGATGGAAAATTTGCTGCGCTTGGGAAGTTGCAAGGATTATTTCTCGATTTGGTTAAATCCGATGCTTCAATCGTTTTAGGGGCTGCTGGAGAAACTGACGAAGTTGTGACAATAGATGTCCGCAGACAAATCCGATGGCCAACGTCTCTACATGGGAAAACAGGAATGCGAGTAACAGAATTCGAGTTAGAACGACTTGATCCCGATCGTTCTAACCCTTTCGACGCATTGAATGAAGCCTTTGTTTTCGGTATGGATAAAAATCTCAAAGTCGAAATTACTGTAGAAGACGCAATTGTTCGATTTGGAGACAATACACATGAAGTAAAACAAGGAGATGTCATCGATGTGTCTGAATCATCTGCAACTTTTTTGTGTCTAAAAGGCTGGGGCTCCCTAGTTTAGATTCATGGTCGAAATCTATAATTTTCCTTGTCTTATTTGTGGGAAGGTTCAAGGGCAGCATCATCTCCAAGACATTTAGAGGTGAGCCGATGCGCCGGAAGAAAAAGAACAAATCACAAAATGTTCCCGCAACCCCGTTGCCTCCAATGCCTGGAATGCCCTTACCACCACTTGCTGGTCAACAGCCCATGCCTGGCATGCCATTACCTCCATTACAACCGGCTCCTGGAGACTTGCCCTCGGCACCTTTGCCAGTGGCTCCACCACTTCCAGCGGTACCAACGGTGAATGCTCCAGCCACCCCACCAGCACAAGTCACTCCACCTGCTCCATTGCCACAGGCAGCACCTGCTAAAGATTCGAATGAATATGGAGACTTATGGGCCAAACGCTCTGCTAAGCCACTTCCTCAAATCTATGGAGCTATTGACAGACTTGGCTCCGGCGAGGCAGGTTCTCTCCTCGACCGATATTCCGATCGTTTTGGCCACTCGTTGGACAGGGACATCATCGTTTTGAGGAAAAAAGAACGAGAAGATGCTCTAAATGAAATTCGTTCGGAACCTGTTGTAGAATTACTTGACGTCGAAGAACCTGACCGTCTTGAGGTGGTGGAAACTGAACTTCGTTCTCTCAAACCGCAGTATGAAGCCGCCAAAGCTTCCCAAGATAAAGCGGCTCTCAAAACTCTTGTACCTCAACTTGAATCATTAATGCGTGAGAGAAAAGAACTCAAAGGTATTGTATCAGCTCCTAAACCTAAGAAAGTTACTGTAGTTGAGGTAAATGAAGAATCCGAAGACTCGGAAGAACCTGAAATGGATGATTCAGATGAACTTTTCACTCAATTCTTTACAATCGTAAATGATCTTCTTGGAGATGAACTTCCAGAAAAGGCAATTGAATCGTTTATGGCTTCTGATGGATTTGAATTATTCAAAGAAGTTGGGGCCGATCCAGCAGCCATCGATGATGAACGTCGGGGAGAATTTTTCAAAATTATCGATGAGCAATTGGGTAACATGCCAGATGAATCGATAACAGCATTTGTGGATTCAGGTGATTTTGCATTGTACAAGCAAATCTCGGAAATGTACGCGTAAGTGAAGTGATAAAATGGGATTACTCGATAAGGTCGAAACGAAAGATGAAGTTGTCAAAAAGGCAAAACCTGTTGCAAAGGCAGCAAAAGCGGTAAAAGCAGCACCAAAGAAAGCTACACAAGTTGCTAAGAAGGCAAAGAAAGAATCGAAAATCAAGGTCAAGAAGGCTCGTCCAGAAGGCCTTTCTTCTGATTTTGAAATCGCATCGAGTTTGAACCGCGTGATATCCTGGTGGGTTAATTTCACAGTGAATTTCTCACTTCTAATCGGCGCTCTGGTCATGTCTGTAGCGACTGGTGGTGCAAGCGGAGGTTTTGCAAACACACTCCTATTCGCAGGTGCAGGTTTGATTTTCATCTTTAACGGCATTGTATTGCCAATATGGACCGGGCGTAATCTCGGCCAATACACATCATCTACGAGATACATACGTGGCGATGGATCAAAACCACTATTCCTCCACGGATTGTTTGTCAACAATATTGGCGTATCGTCTTTGATTGGATTCATTATGGTATTCACGCAGGCTGGAAAGTTTGCAGAAGGCACTACACCAATTGTACTGACATCCATTGGAGCACTCTTGATGATTCTATGGATTGTAAACTGGCAATTCTCACGCAACAGTGATTTGCGCCAAGGCCTATTCGATTTAATCTTCGGAGCATATCTCGTACGATATATTTCCGAAGGAGGAGAAACTTCTGGTTTCCGTGCCCGTCTTGAAAGTATGAGTCAATTTGGTGAGAAGTATGCTCAGCGTGTTGAAGACAAGAAGAAGGCAAAATCAGCAGCATCAGAAGAAAAGAATGATGAAGAGAAAACTGATTCTGAATCAGAAGATTGATTCCATTCACTTTACCTCCGATTGATTATGTCCATCAAACGGTTTAGGCCATTTGTTCTCCATCTCTGTATGTGGGTTTCCCTTTTTACATTCAGTCTCTTTATTCCTATTAATGCTGCATTGATCTGGATTTGTCTTATTCCAATTATAATCATTGATTTATGGTTGAGTTTCACACTTGGCCTGATGTTTATATTGCCAATTCAAAGGAAGACTCCAGACATTCCAGACCATTTAATATTTGAAGAACAAGATATTGATGGTTACCCAGTACGCTGGTTAAGAACTCCTATGGATAATGGTAAACCCCTAGCTATACTTATTCATGGGTGGAACTCAAGATCGTTGAATATGGAAGGCCGTTCGAATATTTACATTGACTCGGGTTACAATGTACTCCTCTTTGAAATGAGGGCGCACGGTGGGAATAAACCGGTCGATCACTGGGCTGCTATGCATGTATGCCATGATTTTGAAAAAGTAATGGAATTGTATTCAGATAACGGTTGGCTGGAGAATGGTTTCATTGTACACGGACATAGTATGGGTGGTTTCATTGCCCAACGAGGGTTGCGAGTCGAATTAGAAACCTCAAGTAATCTTAAGGGAGTCATTCTTGAATCTCCCGTCACCTCGTATTCATTGATTAACAATAGAACATGTGAGGTATTGCGGATACCGGAAGTATTGCATCCATGGATGATGAAAAGACTGCTCCGTCACTATAATTCTATGAATGATTCTGTATACCATATCAAAGATATAGAGTTCTTAGAATCACCTAATTGGGGGCTTCCTGATGCTCCTACGCTCCTGATACAGGCTAAATTCGATAAAACGCTGGGACAAAAACATTGGAAACATTTAGTAGATGTACATTCCAGGTGTGATTCTAACTTCACGTATCACATTGTTGAAGAACTAAAACATAGCCAAGAGCGTACCAATAAAGAAAGAGATCAATTAATTCTAGACTGGATGGACGAGGAATCACTCATCTTCTGATGGATTGCTCGCTTGGACACGAGCCAATTCTCTCATATCATCTACTTCATCTAATTCATCAACAATCTCTTCGCCGAGTAATGTCTCTAGAACATCCTCCATCGTTAGGATACCGGATGTGCCTCCAAATTCATCTCGGACAACAGCAAATTGCTGTCGTTCTCCAAGGAACATTTCAAGAGCAGAATCTACACTTTGATCGATAGAAATAAACTGCACTGGTTTCAAGAATTCCTCGACAATTCTGTCCCATTCATCTCGACTTGCTGCGACAAGGAGTTCAGATCGTATAACCAATCCTTGTACATCATCAATTGATTCATTATACACAGGAATACGTGAAAATCGTAGTACTGGATTCTCATCGAGTACCTCTCGTATTGATTTGTCCTTATGGAGAGCTGATACTACAACGCGTGGCGTCATCACTTCAGTGATTGGAATCTCTCTTAACCTCAATAAATTAAGAATAACAGTTTCTTCATCTTCCATAAGAGCTCCTTCTTCTTCACCGAGATCTGCTAATGCAGCAAGGTCGTCTCTCGTTACTAATTGGCCATCTGCGCTTGGAAGAATCTTTTTCATCCACTGGATTGGAGCTACAATAAAAACGAGCAGGGTTGTGATTACAACCAGAGACCTGCCTGTGATTAAGGACAACTGACGCCAATATGCTGTCCCTAGAGTCTTTGGAATAATTTCTGACAAGAAGAGAACTGCTAATGTAAGTAAGATCGATGCTATTGTAAGGTATTCATTCCCATACACATCTTGTACTTGTGAACCAACACCAGCCGCACCCATGGTGTGTGCAATGGTATTCAAAGTCAGGATGGCGGTTAGGGGCTTCACTGCGTCGTCAGCTTTCAATTTAGACCATACCACGCCACGCTTGTCTGATTCCTTTTGCCAAACAGCCACCTGTGTATTTGGAACGGACAGGACAACTGCTTCGAGAATAGAGCATAGAAAGGAGACTCCAATAGCCAAAATTGTATAGAATATTAGTAATTCAAGGCCCATGATGAACGAGTACTCCTTTCCGCAGGTAAACACCCCTAGGAGGACAACGTTATTCAAAATGACGTTCCTTAATCATCCGTAAGGGTCGAGTTGAAAATGGTTGATTTGTTGGGCAGTGCATGAGCGATGGAGACCACGTGCTAATTTGCGTGGCATGGCCGTATGCAAACGGGCCACTGCATCTCGGTCATGTGGCTGGATGCTACCTACCACCAGATATTCACGCTCGATTCGAACGAGCTCTAGGTAATCGTGTGCTAATGGTTTCAGGTTCAGATGAACACGGAACACCAATCACTGTCTCTGCAGAACAGGAAGGTATTGAGCCACAAGATGTCGTGAATCGTTTTCATGAAATCAATTCTAAAGCGTTACTCGATCTTGGATGTACATGGATGCCAAATGTCGATTCTCGTGGTGTTGAATATGGAGGTTCTCTGTTCAATAGAACGACTGATGTTAGCCACAAACAACGTGTACAATCGAATTTTAAAGATTTATACGACGCTGGTTTTTTTGAAATGCGAACAATGGAACAATATTACGAATTGAATCCCACTGGCGGGGGACGATTTCTCCCTGACAGGTATATCGAAGGTACCTGTCCAAATTGCGAGGCGGATGGCGCCAGAGGTGATCAATGTGACAGTTGTGGTGCAACTTACGAATCTACAGAACTAAGAAATCCTATATCTAAAATGAATCCATCCTTTAAGGTTGAAATTAGGGATACAGAGCACCTATTTTATCGCCTTGACCTTTTTCAGGAAGCTCTAGAAAAGCATGCGAAACAAAGACAATCTGTTTGGAAGCCAAACGTTCGAGCCATGACCAAACAATGGCTGGATATGGGCCTTCGGCCAAGAGCAGTTACAAGGGATTTGACATGGGGCATCGATGTCCCAATCGAAGGACAAGATTGGATTGGAAAGTGTATTTATGTATGGTTCGAAGCAGTACAGGGATACCTTACATGTTCCCAGATTTGGTCTGAGAAGTATACTGATAATTCCGCATCATGGGAGTCATGGTGGACGAATAATGAACAATCCAATCCACGTCATTACTACTTCTTAGGAAAAGATAACGTTCCATTCCATACAGTTATCTGGCCTGCGATATTAATGGGATTAAATCATGTTCGAAACGGTAAAACTGCAAAAGACCCTATCGACTTGCCAGTTACTGGAGACCTTCACCTCGAAGATAACGTACCGGCAATGGAATATCTTATGCTTGCGGGGGGCCAATTTTCAAAATCACGAAAACATGCAATTTGGCTGCCTTCATTTTTAGAACGATTTGATCCAGATACATTAAGATATTATTTGAGTATCAATATGCCTGAAGGCCATGATACTGATTTTACCTGGAAGGAATTCGTAGATCGAATCAACAACGAACTCATAGCTACGTACGGTAACTTCGTTAATCGAGTAATGTCTCTCACAGCTCGATTGCCACATGATGGAAAATCCCCTCTATTACCATTTGATGATAGCGCGCTACACTCAGAAGATATGTTGTTCTTGGAGACTCTACATACAAAAATAACGGATTCATTAAAACGACATCGATACAAGGAGGCTCTTCGGTTTGCTATGAATGCTGCCCAGCATGGAAATCAAATGCTACAAAATGCTGCGCCATGGAAGCACCTCAAAACTGAGGAAGGTGCTGAAGGCCGCCATGAAGCGCTTTCTTCACTCGCCTTTGGATGGAGACTTTGTCGATATCTTGCAGTTGTGATGCAACCATTCTTGCCGTTTAGTTCACAGAAACTTTGGGCTATGCTCGGACTTGAAGGGGAAGTACATCTGCAACCTTGGGAGAGTGCCCTCGATTGGTCTGCAGAAATATGTTCTACGGATGAGAATTATCAACCACTTTTCAAACGTTTAGATCTAGAAGAAATTGTTCATGAAGAACAATCACTTGTAGAAGAATCAGAATCATCCACCATCGCACATGGTGTAAAGGGTGGCAAAAAGGAGAATAAGAAAATGAAAGAAGAACAACCAGAAGGAATTACCTATCTAGAATTTGAAACGTTCATGGAAGTCGAATTGCGCGTAGGAAAAATTGTAAGTGTCGAAGACCATCCTAACGCTGATCGATTATATGTTGTCAAACTTGATGATGGAACAGATTTGCAGCGTACGATATGTGCTGGAATTAAAGAATATTATTCTGTTGATGAACTAATGAATAAGTCAGTTGTCTTTGTTGCGAATCTCAAGCCTAGACCTCTCCGAGGCGTCGTGAGTGAAGGTATGATGCTTGCAGCAGATGATGGCAACGGTTCAGTGAAATTAGTAACCATCGACGGTGAGATTTCCACTGGATCACTCGTTCGATAATCGACGACGTACGGCTTCCATACAAAGTCTCGAATAGATTTTGGCTTCACCTGATAACTCAGGTAGATGAGTTCTCATCTCAACTCCATACGATTCGGGCAATGAGTTGAGATTAATTTCGATATTAAAAATTGCACCTTTGAGAGCTGCAGAAGCTAACAAACCCGCAACACCCACATCGGATACAGCGTTGTCATTACCCAATGAAGCCAAATCCGGTAAGACTTTCAGAAGATTAAGAGCGTAACAAGCCGTATCATAAGGCACCTTAGCAGCACCCAGCATTGAATTCCTTATTTCTTCTCTTCGTATTGCTTTTTCATCATCAGTTGATTTAGGCATCTTGAATCCAGATACAACTGCATCAAATGCTTGGCTATCTAGGGTGGCGAGTTCCAATCCCTCTTCTAAAAGGGGAATAGCAATTACATTTACAGAATTAGAAATCTCCCACCCTGCACTGTATTTTTCATTTCCAAGTGTAAGGTCAGCCACCATCTTCGCTAATGCTGCTGCTTGACCTAATGCAACACCTGCAGCAGAACCGCCACCTGGTGTTGGATCACTACTCGCCAATGCAGATTGGAATTCTTTTAGAGTTACATTTGCCCAATTCATTCATCATCACCTTCCAAGCACCATTCAATAATCCGTTCATGCGGATTGAAATTGTGAATACTACTCAAACCAAGTTTTTCTATCGCAAGAAATACATAGTCTACATCAGATAAATCATCTGAATCCGCATACCATTTACCTGCTTCTACCATCGATTCTAGAGGGACGAGACCCAC
>ERZ767114.1620-NODE-1620-length-10636-cov-2.459134_pt1 | contig 10636 bp, 9 predicted proteins | sample MGYA00374952_ERZ767114 | MGnify/ENA primary metagenome ERZ767114 (study PRJEB28939, sample SAMN06267156) | marine metagenome | isolation source: Columbia River Estuary | place: USA:Columbia River Estuary, USA | collected 2012-05-05 ...
GCTCAGGGTTGCGGCGGGCTTTTTTTCTGTTTGGTCTAGAACCAGATTAACGTCTGCACCCTTTTGGGTGGGGTCGGCCTGCCGGATCAATTTTTGCTGTCGGTAATCAAACGGCTGACCGTCGAGTGGTGCGATCTGTCCGGTTGGGATCAAAGCGCCATCCGTTGGAGTGTAGGCGAGTGAGGCAATCTGCAACTGGTGATCCCAAATGGTGCCACTGCCCATCAGGTTGTAATAAGAATGCTGCGCGAGATTGATCGGTGTCGCCCGATCCGGCATTGCGATCATATCATAGATAAGCCGATTGTTTTGCAGTCGAATTGTCACTGTGAAGTCAACATTACCAGGAAACCCCTGATCCCCGTCTGGTGAGCGGTGGCTTAACTGCACGCCCGTTGCTCCGTCAGGTTCGAGGGACCAATTGCGGCTGGCAAGGCCCCTTGGGCCGCCATGCAACTGGTTTCTACCCTCGTTGGCTGCCAGATGGTAAGTGGTGCCGTCATGGCTGAACTGGGCGTTTGCAATTCGGTTGGCTACGCGGCCGGCAATGATTCCCAACGAGCCGCGGTGGCGCAGATGGTCGGCAGGATCGCGGTAACTCAGTACTATTGGTACTAAAGCGTCGCCTAAAGGCACCCGCCAATCATGGGTGATGCACCCCAAAGATAGTATGGTCACCGACATGTCGCCAGCGTCCAAACGGTGTGATTTTAGATCTTTGAGGGCAATGTTGTCCATGATATTTAAACGAAGCGATTGACGTAGTTTTCCAAAATTTCTTGTTGGCCTGATTTTGGTGCTGGGGAAAATTGGGCGTCGAGCACCCTCTGCGTGATGCTGGCCAGGTCGCTTTGCAGCATGGCCTGTGCTTCTGGCGTATTCCAGCCGGCATAGCGGTCGTTAAGCGCTGTCTGCAGTCCACCGTCTTCGATCATCGCCGCAGCGGCTTTTAATCCTCGCGCGCAAATATCCATGCCACCGATATGCGCCGCAATGAGATCTTTTGCGTCCAGAGATTGACGGCGCAGTTTGGCGTCAAAATTGGTTCCGCCAGCTTTAAGGCCCCCATTTTTAAGGATGTGATAGTAGGCCATGGCCACTTCGGGCACGTTATTGGGGAACTGATCTGTGTCCCACCCGGATTGATAATCGTTGCGGTTCATGTCGATAGAACCAAGCACGCCCAAAGCAGAGGCGGTGGCAATTTCATGCTCAAAGGAGTGGCCGGCCAAAATAGCATGCCCCTGCTCGAGGTTAAGCTTAACCTCATTCTCAAGGCCATATTTTTGCAAAAAACCAAAGCAGGTTGCCGCATCATAATCGTATTGATGCTTTGAGGGTTCTTGCGGCTTGGGTTCGACTAAAATCTGACCTTTGAAGCCAATTTTATGTTTATACTCGACGACCATTGCTAAAAACCGACCCATATGATCTAGTTCAATGCCCATTTCGGTGTTGAGCAGGGTCTCATAACCTTCCCGGCCGCCCCAGAGTACGTAGTTTTCACCCCCCAGTTTATGAGTGGCATCAAGACAGCTTTTGACGGTGGCTGCGGCAAACGCAAAGACATCCGGATCAGGATTGGTTGAGGCCCCGCTCATCCAGCGCCGATGGGTGAACATATTAGCGGTGCCCCACAGCAGCTTGGTGCCGGTGGTTTGCATTTTTTCACCAAAATAATCGGTGATTTCATTCAATGTGCTGAGATTGGTTTCAAAGCTGCCGGTTTCGGGACGGATATCAGCATCGTGCCAACAGTAATATGGCACATTGAGAAGGTCAAACATCTCGAACGCGGCATCGGCCTTTAAACGTGCCCGCTCCATGCTGTCCTGCGGGTGCCAAGGACGTTCGAAGGTTTGCCCGCCAAAGGGGTCGCCACCCTCCCACGCGAATGAGTGCCAATAGGCGACTGCAAAGCGCAGATGGTCCTCCATGCGCTTGCCCATCACGATCTCGTCGGGATCATAATGATGAAAGGCCATGGGATCGGTGCTGTCTGCACCGGCGAAGGTAACTTTATCAATGCCGTGGAAAAACTGCGTCATGAGATTGCCTTTAATGCTGGATAGGTGGCGCGATATCGTTGGTAAGCTGCGTCATAAGCCGCGGTTAAAGCGCTTCGAGGATGAATGGTTTTTGCCACTTTGGGCTGGGTCATGATACCGTCGGGCTCTGCCCCGGAACACCCAACCATAGCAAGGCGGGCCGCACCAAGAGCCGCACCGAATTCACCTTTTTCAGGCAAATCAATTGGCATGTTCAAAACGGTTGCCACCAGTTCGACCCAAAACGGCGACTGTGCCCCGCCACCGATTGCCAAGGCGCGTTTCACGTTGGTGCCTGTGGATTTCAAAGCCTCTAAATTGTCGCGTAGGGCAAAGCTCACGCCCTCCATTACCGCTTGCGTAAGGTCGGTGCGGTTTGAGGCGATATCAATGTTTAGTAGCGCACCGCGGATGGTACTGTCATTGTGCGGGGTGCGTTCGCCCGACAGATAGGGTAAAAACTGAATTTGGTTGGGTCCACTGATCTGATTTCCAAGCGCGTCAGAAAGTGCCACTGCCTCTACGTCGAGATTACGTGCAAGCCAGTTTAAGCTGTCGGTTGCGGCCAAGATAACCCCCATTTGGTACCACCGGTTTGGCACAGCGTGGCAAAATGTATGAACTGCGGAGGCTGGCATTGGCGAAAAGGTGTCTTTTGCGGCCAGTAAAACCCCTGACGTGCCCAGAGATACAAAGGCATCGCCTTCGCGCAACGCTCCGACGCCGCAAGCTGCAACTGCGTTGTCGCCACCGCCCCCCACCACGGTTACATCTGTTGAGACCCCCCACTCGGCGGCTATTTCTGGGCGCAGGGGGCCTACAGCGTTACAGCCCTCCACAAGGTCTGGCATCTGGTCCCGGCGCATATCAGAGTGTGATAACAAATCCGCAGACCAATCGCGTGCGCCAGTGTCCAGCCAGGCCGTGCCGGCACTATCGGACATGTCTGACGTATATTGTCCGGTCAGCCAGTAGTTTAAATAATCCTTTGGTAGAAGGACCTTGGCGATTTTAGAAAAAACGTCTGGCTCATGCTCAGCCAACCAAAGGACTTTTGGAGCGGTGAAGCCCGGGAATACAATGTTACCTGAAACTTCTCGAAATCCCAGAATCGCATCCAGTGTTGCGGCTTCGTTGTAGGCGCGACTGTCGTTCCACAGCATGCACGGGCGCAGTACCTGACCGGCGTCATCGAGAAGCGTTGCCCCATGCATATGGCCCGCAACACCGACACCTTTCAGCGCTGAAAAAGACTTTGGATGCGCCAAGCGCAACGTGGCGGTTACTGTATTACAAGCGGAGATCCAGTCTGCTGGATTCTGCTCGCTCCAGCCGGTTTGGGGATGCTGCACAACATAGGCTGCCTCGGCAGATCCGATGATTTTGCCATTTTCCTGCACCAATAATCCGCGCAGCCCGGACGTGCCCAAATCCAGTCCTAAATACATCTTAATCCCCCATTGGAAGCCCATCATCACGGTTTTATTTCGAGTGTCAAATTAAAAAATTTATTGATTTTTGAAATAATGTTTCTGAATCTATATACTATAGTTTTATACCTATATTGATTTCGACCTCAGTCCACGCAAAGAGCTAATTGGTAAGTTGTTTTCTGCGCTTGTTTTGTGTCACGTTTAACGCGGCACTTTGTAGGATCGTTTGCGGATGGGCGATCTCATATGGTCTGGTTATAAAATAGATTTGATCGGTCACTAAGCCTTGTTAGCCTGCTGTATTTAGAACGCTTTATTGCGTTCGTTTTGTAAACTGCATAAAACGGTTGAGTGTTTTATGCATTGAGCCAGTGTCAGGTTGAACCCATATCAGGTCTGCCTTTGAGTTTGTGTGTTGTGTGGTTGCCTTGATTTGTTTTCAGTTGGTGGAGCAGCGTAATGATTTAGGGCAACTCAAGCTGTATTTCACAATAGCAACCTATCAGACCTAAATGTTAGAGCGCTGGGACGTTTGTTAGATATATGGATGTCTAATGGAAAATGTGATGCTTGACCTCAATACGGCCGCTTGGACTTGGATACATAAAAATTTTAGTGGGTTTTTAATTTTTGTTTTGATGGCTTTTGTGCCATTTGCGTCATTGGCTGAGGCATCTGACACTGTGCCGTGTTCCGTCAAACTGAAATTTGAAGCGGATCAAAGCGGCGCGCTCGTCGTTTATACCCTCAGCATGCAGGTCAAAAACCCAACGATGCGGCCAATCGAAACGGTGTCTGCACTGATGTATGACCTGCAAGGAGCATCAATGGGTAACACTGATGCGTCGTGCCGCCATAACGATACATTGCTTAATGGGGGGGATACTGGCGAATGCAACAAAGTTCTGCAGGTTGTGAACAGTAAGTTGATGGAGAAACTGGGAAACGAGATGTGGACTGCGATTGTCAACGATCAAATGGCCAAATTCGATCGTATCGCCAGCTGTAAGATTGTTGGGTTTCGATATGTCCAGTAATTTGGCCGTGTTTGAAGGCCTCTTAGACGCTTTCAGCTAGGGTTTTGTGTCTGCTAATTAGCTGGTTGATAGATAGGTAAAGAAGATAAGTCCCTCAGGAAAGTATCATCGTGAGGCTCATTTTTTATGATTGTCGGTGTCTGATGGAGGTCCACATGAGACGGACAGTCTCTGGTGCGCGCTAAATCTATTTTGGAACAATGTTGCACCGGTCTGCGCTGCCCTGTATCTGTTGTTAATGCAGTAAAGGGGTTACCATGAGCAGAGCATTTGTATTTCCGGGTCAGGGGGCCCAGACCATCGGTATGGGCAAGGCGTTGGCGGCCGCTTATCCTGCCGCTAAGGCGGTCTTCGATGAGGTCGATGAGGCGCTGGGCGAACGGCTCAGTGACCTTATTTGGTCGGGTGATCCTGAGGCGCTTACACTGACAAAAAATGCTCAACCGGCTTTGATGGCGACATCGCTGGCCGGGATGCGGGCGCTTGAAGCCGAAGGCGTTACGATGGCTGCGGTTGACTATGTCGCGGGCCATTCTTTGGGGGAATATTCCGCATTGGCGGCTTCTGGTGCAATCAGTGTGCCTGATACGGCGCGATTGTTGCGTACCCGTGGGTCCGCAATGCAAGAGGCGGTTCCGGTTGGTATGGGCGCAATGGCGGCGCTTTTGGGATTGGATTTTGATACGGTTGTTTCATTGGCGGCAGAGGCTGCAGATGGTCAGGTCTGTCAAGCCGCAAATGATAACGATCCGGGCCAAGTGGTGGTATCAGGCGACAAGACCGCGATTGAACGGGCGGTTGAGCTGGCAAAAGAAAAGGGTGCAAAGCGGGCTATCCTATTACCGGTCAGCGCCCCGTTTCACTGTGCATTGATGGCTCCAGCAGCCGAGATAATGGCCCAAGCACTGGCGGATGTGACGATCCTTTCCCCTGCGGTGCCTGTGATTGCGAACGTTAGCGCAAAGCCAGTCAGCGACCCGAATGAGATCCGTCAATTGTTGGTGGCACAGGTGACCGGGGCCGTACGCTGGCGGGAAACAGTGTCTTGGCTGGGAGCGCATGGGGTGACTGATGTTTGGGAAATAGGCGCTGGTAAAGCACTCTCTGGAATGGTGCGGCGCATCGAACGATCCATCGCCTGTCGGGCAGTGTCTACCCCTGAAGACGTCATATTGGCGGTACAAAATCTTGAAGAAAGCTGAGTTGAGGAGTGATCATGTTTGATTTAACGGGCAAAAATGTTTTGGTGACAGGTGCATCGGGGGGAATCGGTGGCGAAATCGCCAGACGCTTGCACGCGTCGGGTGCAAGCGTTGGGGTGAGTGGCACCCGGCTTGAGCCGTTGAAAGCTCTGGCCGCTGATCTTGGTGAGCGCGCGCATGTCCTAGCCTGCAATTTAAGCGACACAGCGGCTATTACAGAGTTGCCCAAACAGGCCTCAGAGGCGATGGGCAGCGTGGATATTTTGGTCAATAACGCCGGTATAACCCGCGATAATTTGTTTATGCGGATGTCCCAAGACGAGTGGCAGTCCGTACTTGATGTGAATCTGACGGCGACCATGTTGCTGTGTAAGGGTGTTTTGCGCGGTATGATGAAGGCGCGCTGGGGGCGCATTGTCAATATCAGTTCGGTGGTCGGTGCGACGGGAAATCCAGGACAAGCCAATTATGCCGCTTCAAAAGCGGGCATGGTCGGTATGTCAAAGTCGCTGGCTTACGAAGTTGCAAGTCGAGGCATCACCGTCAACGCTATCGCTCCCGGTTTTATTGAGACGGCGATGACGGCAAGTTTGAAAGACTCCCAGAAAGAAGCGATTCTGTCGTCTATACCCAGCGGACGCATGGGAGCCCCGAACGAAATAGCCGCTGCCGTAGTGTATCTTGCGAGCGAAGAAGCAGGATACGTCACAGGAACGACCCTACATGTAAATGGTGGCATGGCGATGCTTTAAAACGGTGGTAAAGGTGCAAATATTAAACAATTTCAGCGAGCCATGCAGGATTTAAGGTTGTTTTGAGGTTTATTTATGTCAATTAAGAGTATTGGACAGGATGATGTGGACACTGCGGTGAGAATTATTGCTCATGCGAGAGTGTTCTTGATTTAAATGACCATGGAAAACGTTTGCCTATAGCAGATCATGTGCTATAGGCGGCTCAGTTTCACCGTGCAACTCAATGAGTAGACCGGTCCAAACCGTTCGACGCGGTTTACGAGCGGCCCGCCAGGGCAATCAGAGCCATCCCAGTCGGGTAAGGGCGAAAACAGGAGCAAACGCTCCGATAGAAATGAGGAATTTAAGATGAGCGACATTGCGGATCGCGTTAGAAAAATCGTTGTAGAACATCTCGGCGTTGAAGAAGATAAAGTTGTAGATAACGCATCGTTCATTGATGATTTGGGCGCAGATAGTCTGGATACAGTGGAATTGGTCATGGCGTTCGAAGAAGAGTTCGGCATTGAAATTCCGGATGATGCAGCGGAAACAATCCAGTCGTTTGGCGATGCAGTCAACTTCATAAACGAAGCTGTTTAACCTTTTGTAAAATGATAAAAATTTTAACCCCTGCGATAAAGCGGGGGTTTTTTTGTGTTACGGCGGCGCTCTGGTATCCTTTTCGCCTAAAAGTACTGAGCTACAAGACAAGCCCTTGCTCCGTTGGGGCAAGCCGAGTTAAAAGAAAATTTCAACCAATCGAGTAAAGAGGGTCAGTGATATGCGGCGGGTCGTTGTAACTGGACTGGGGCTTGTAACGCCTCTCGCATCTGGAGTTGAGGCGACCTGGAGCCGCCTGCTGAATGGAGTCTCGGGCGCGGCCACGATCAGTCGCTTTGATGCCAGTGGCCTCGCCACAAATTACGCCTGTGAGGTGCCTTATGGCGACGGGTCAGACGGAACTTTCAATCCTGATGACTGGATGTCTGCCAAAGAGCGGCGCAAGGTGGATGATTTTATTTTATATGGTATTGCGGCAGCCCAACAAGCGGTAGTCGATTCTGGATGGTTGCCCGAGGACGAAGAGGCTCGGGAACGTACAGGCGTCATGATCGGTTCTGGAATCGGCGGCTTGCAATCGATTGCTGAGACGACGCTTTTGCTCAGAGATCGCGGTCCGCGACGGGTGTCGCCATTCTTTATTCCCGGTGCATTGATTAACCTGATCTCAGGGCAGGTCAGTATCCGGTATGGATTTAAAGGCCCAAACCATTCGGTCGTCACAGCCTGTTCAACGGGTGCGCATGCCATCGGGGATGCGTCTAGAATCATTAGGTTGGGCGAGGCTGATGTGATGATTGCAGGGGGGGCTGAAGCCGCCATTTGTGAAATTGGTATTGCCGGGTTCAATGCCTGTAAAGCTCTGTCTACCAAACGATCTGATGATCCGGCAAAGGCCTCACGACCCTATGATACCGACCGCGATGGTTTCGTGATGGGCGAAGGCGGCGGTGTTGTTGTTTTGGAAGAATACGAGCACGCTGTGGCACGTGGTGCGAAAATTTATGCAGAAGTCATTGGATACGGAATGTCTGGTGATGCGCATCACATCACGGCACCCTCTGAGGATGGCAAAGGGGCCGAGCGTTCGATGCGGGCGGCTTTAAATAATGCAGGACTGCAGCCAGACGCGATCGATTACATCAATGCGCATGGCACCTCGACTATGGCAGATGTTATTGAATTAGCCGCTGTAGAACGGCTTTTGGGAAAAGCGGCTGGCTCAGCGACAATGTCTTCAACCAAGTCATCTACTGGGCATCTTCTAGGCGCTGCTGGTGCGATTGAGGCGATTTTTTCGATTTTGGCCATCCGCGATCAAGTAGCGCCGCCGACGATCAATCTCGAAAACCCAGCGGTTGGGACGGATATCTTTCTGGCGCCACAGATCAAACAGGACCGAGAGATAAACGTCGCGCTTTCGAATTCGTTTGGCTTTGGCGGCACCAATGCCTCTCTGTTGTTTGGACAGATGAGCTAATGTGGCGCAGCGTTGCCTCTAATGGACTTAGTTTTCTACTTGTGGCGCTGTTTTTGTTAGGCGCATTGGTCCTCTGGGGACGAAATGAATACACGACCACGGGACCGCTTGAACAGGCGATTTGTTTAAGGGTTGAAAAAGGGTCGGATATGAAGCGTGTTTCACGCGATTTGCTGTCTGTCAGTGCCATCGGTAACGACACTATTTTTCGATTGGGTGCGGAGTATACGGGTAAATCTGGAAAGCTGAAAGCGGGTAGCTTTTTGATTCCTGCAACGGCTTCGATGGAGGCGATTTCCGAACTTATCACTCGCAGTGGCGCCAGTACCTGTGGTACTGAGATTGTTTACCGGATTGGTGTGACGCGCACTTCAGTTCAAGTGCGTGAGCTTGATCCAAAGACAAATCGTTTTGACAAAAAAGCCGAATTTAATCCAGAAGAGGAAACGGCCCCTGAAATTTTTGAGCGCGCCAAGACCCTGAATGATACACGATTTCGCGTGCTGATGGCAGAAGGCGTAACCAGCTGGCAGGTGCGGCAAGTTCTTATGGCCATTGACCAGCTGACAGGCAACATTGCTGCAGTTCCCGATGAGGGTACCCTCGCGCCAGATAGTTACGAAATTCGGTTGGGTGAAACCCGTCAAGCGGTGATCGAAAGAATGCAGGCAGCACAGGATATGATCCTGGAGACGGCTTGGAAAAACCGGGTGGAAGGCCTGCCACTTAAATCGCTGCAAGAAGCCTTAATACTGGCGTCGATTGTAGAGAAAGAAACAGGGGTTCCAACAGAACGCCGACAGGTTGCGAGCGTTTTTATAAACCGCTTGAACCGCAGTATTCGGCTGCAGACCGACCCCACAGTGATTTATGGAATTACTAAGGGTGAAAAAACCTTAGGGCGTGGATTGAGGCGCAGCGAGCTTGATCGGAAAACGCCTTGGAATACCTATCGCATTGATGGACTGCCGCCGACGCCTATCGCTAACCCTGGACAGGCCAGTATTGAAGCGGTTTTGAACCCAGAAGATACCAATTTCTTATTTTTCGTTGCCAATGGAACTGGTGGTCATATCTTTGCCGAAACCCTTAACCAGCATAATGCTAACGTAAAAAAATGGCGGGCTATCGAGGCTGGCAAGGCAAAAAAATAGGTTTGTTCGAACCTAGATTTGATGGCTTTTGGAGGGCGGTCGACAAGGAATTTACTCTTAGTCGATTGTTTGCATTATTCAATTATTAATATGGTCGTACGGTCAGGCTTCCAAGCAAATTGGATATATCTTGACTTTGCGGACGCAGTCATCTATAGGTTGTGTCATGCTAGAGGAAATATTGGTGCGGCCTTAGAGTGATTTCTGAGGCCGTTTTTATTTGGCTCATGTGGAAGATTATGCGCATGAGAGGAATAGCGTAGCTATGATTTTAATAACTCCAGACGAGGGATCGTCTGATCTCGATCAACATCTTCACCGCATACAACGCCAGTTAGCTTTGATTAAACGTGATCTGGAAATTTTACATGAACAGATACTTGCTGGCGAAATTGGATCGGAAACTCAGGCCAATAAGACCATGGGATCCATCAAACATTGGATTCGTTTGGCTATGGAAACGGAGATGAAAATTGCAGAACAAAAAAGGCTCAAAGCAGGTCTCGGGCGCTGCGGATACGGTCTCGACCTTGCCGAGGCGCGGCATCAGATCAGGTGCAGATTGGATCGCTTGCACAAGTGTTGCAAACAGACAGTCGTTTCTGAATGATTTAACAGAGGGTGAACTGTTGGCGCTACCGTTCTTATTCGAGTTTTGGGCGATGGAGCGTTTGCGCGGTCAGCTTGGCAGCGATGCGCTGATGCCTAAAGTCTGGCCGGTTGGATCATATTTTGTGTTGTTGAACGGCAATCCCGAGCAGATAAAATTATCTCCGGCAGTGCGGGATTTGTCGCAGCATTTCCGGCTTGGCCCGGCACAGCGCCCGTTGGCAGACCCGTCTTATATACACCTTAGAGAAGCGTTTTCCGGGAATGGGCTGCGGCCCTACATGCCCTGCCACATGCTGGCGAAAATCACAGAGAAGGGAGTGCGGGTCAGTTGGATCAGACGCAGTCGTATTGATGCAGATAGTTGGCAGCGGG
>ERZ767114.1622-NODE-1622-length-10632-cov-2.092373_pt1 | contig 10632 bp, 15 predicted proteins | sample MGYA00374952_ERZ767114 | MGnify/ENA primary metagenome ERZ767114 (study PRJEB28939, sample SAMN06267156) | marine metagenome | isolation source: Columbia River Estuary | place: USA:Columbia River Estuary, USA | collected 2012-05-05 ...
GGGAAATAAGGTGAAAAAATCAATATTATTAACAGTATTTTTAGGTATTTTAGTTGCTGGCTGTAGCTCGACAGAGCTCCAAGAGTCACAACCTCTGAATCCGCCACAACCAGAATTACAGTCAATGCAAGCTGATGATAATCAAGGAACAGCATATACATCACCCGATTTAAATCTTCTTGAATTAAGAGGCAATCCACTTTTAGCAAAAGATAAAAGAGGTATTTACTTTGACTTTAATAAGTACGTAGTTAAGCAAGAATATATGGAAGTTATTCAAGCGCATGCTAAATACTTAAATGAAACACCTGCAGCTAATATGAAAATTCAAGGGAATACGGATTACCGTGGCTCTCATGAATATAATCTATCTCTTGGACAAAAAAGAGCTGTTGCTGTAAAAGAAGCACTTAATTCATTTGGAGTGGATGATTCTCAAATCGAAACAGTAAGCTATGGTAAGGAATATGCTAACTTAGATTGTGTTGAACAAAACTCATGTGGAGAAGATAGACGAGCAGACATTGTCTACACAGTAGAGTAAAACTGCTGAATGAAACGCTATTTATGGGTTGGTCTTTTATTGCTCTCAAATTCTGTTTACGCATTATTTGAGGATGAGGGAGCAAGAAAGAAATTAAATGAGATACAAGACCAACTCAATGCGCTCCAAAGCTCAATTGAATTTCAATTAAACGAAAAATTTACAAATTTCGAGAAAAGTAACAAGGTAGATCCGAAGTTAATAAATAGCCTTTCCGAACGAATAAATACCCTTTTTGATGACCTTTCTAAGTTAAGAGGTGAAGTTGAAGTCTTAACTTATGCATTACAAACATCAGAAGAACGCCAAAAAGTTTTATATAAAGAATTAAATGAGCGTCTACAAAAAATTGAAGATAGTGCGCTGAAAATAGAAAATAACGTAAACTCATCTGATTCTGCGCCAACCAACGAACCCTTATCTCAAAATAACGTTATTATTCAAGAAGAAGAAGTACTTCCTGAAATTGCTCCTGAACCAATTCCGCAGGCAGCTGATCTTCCACCACTAGTAGATAAAAATATAGAATATCAGGAATTTGAAGATGCGAAAAAGCTTATAACAGCTACCAAATACAAAGAAGCCTTTGATGCGCTTGATAAATTTGTTGTTAACTATCCTAGTTCAGAATTATTACCTGAGGCTAAGTATAATTTAGGGTATACGCAATTTGCATTAAGAAACTATAAAGCAGCAATCAATACATTTAATAAAATAGTTTTGGAGTACCCTGATAATCCGATAGCACCCAACAGCTTATACCAAGTATCAAACTCTCAAATCCAATTAACAAGAATCACAAAAGCAAAACAAACCCTTAGAACTTTGATAAAAAAATATCCAAATGCTGATATTATTCTGAGTGCCAAAAAGAGACTTAAGGATTTAGAATCAATTAAATTATAAATTCTAGGTTTTAATCAAGTGACCTCTCTTAAAATAAACGAAATTTTCTTTTCACTTCAGGGGGAAAGCTCGCGTATAGGTTTTCCCACTATATTTATTCGTTTAACTGGGTGCCCAATGAGGTGCACATATTGTGACACTGCTTACGCCTTCCATGGAGGAAAAAATATGTCACTTGATGAAGTACTTAAAGACATTTCTCAATATAAAACCAAATATGTAACAGTGACAGGGGGTGAGCCTCTTGCTCAAAAGCCTTGTTGGGAGCTTTTAAAAAAACTTTGTGATAATGATTATCAGGTTTCACTAGAGACTGGAGGGGCTTTAAGTATTGAAGGTATTGATGAAAGGACAAAAGTTATTCTTGATATCAAAACGCCAGATTCTGGCGAGCACTTAAAAAACGATAGAAAAAATCTCGCTTTAATAAAAAATAAGGACGAAATAAAATTTGTTCTCTCAAGTAGAGAAGACTATGAATGGGCAAAAACATTTATTAAAGAAGAAAATTTAATTGATAAAGCACCAATAATTTTTTCACCTGTGTACGAAAATTTATCTTATGAGAATCTATCAGAGTGGATTCTGGAGGATAATCTAACTGTTAGATTTCAGGTGCAACTACATAAAATAATTTGGGGAGAAAAAAAAGGTGTCTAAGAAGGCGATCATATTGTTATCTGGAGGCCTAGATTCAGCTACAACTTTAGCAATCGCGAAAGAAAACAATTATGATTGTTATGCACTAAGTATAAATTATCATCAACGTCATAACTATGAATTAATAGCGGCAAAAAAAATTGCAAAATATTTTTCAGTTAAGGACGTAAAAGAAGTTGAAATTAATTTAAGTTGGTTAAATAATTCGGCATTAACGAATAATTCTCTTAGTATCCCTGAAAATTTATCCACCGGTATACCTATAACTTATGTGCCTGCAAGAAATACTATTATGATGTCACTTGCTATGGCTTGGGCAGAGTCAATAGACTGTACAGATATATTTATTGGTGTGAACGCTGTAGATTACTCAGGCTATCCTGACTGTAGAGAAGAATACATTAGTAGTTTTCAAAAAATGGCGAATTTAGCAACAAAAAAAGCGGTTGAGGGAGATTTAGTAAAAATACATACTCCATTAATTAAGCTTTCAAAAAAAGAAATTATTCTTAAAGGAATTGAGTTGGGTGTTGATTATTCTCTTACAATTTCATGCTACCAGGTAAGTTCTGAAGGTTTGGCATGTGGTAAATGTGATTCTTGTCGTTTGAGAAAGGCTGGGTTTGAAAATGCAGGTCTTCCTGACCCAACGAAATATTTATAAAAAATCAATAATTTAATTTGCCAAATATAGCTAAAATAGCGTAAAATTTCCGCCTTTCTGTAAATAAATTAAATAAAGAGATTTCGATTATGGTAGTTATTAGACTTTCAAGAGGTGGATCCAAAAAAAGACCTTACTTTAATGTTGTAGTTGCTGAGTCAAGCAAAAAAAGAGATGGAAGATTTATTGAGCGGGTAGGTTTTTATAATCCTAGTGCTAGAGAAGGGTCTGAAACGCTTAGGTTAGAGTCTGAAAGAATTGAATATTGGCAATCAAACGGCGCGCAACTTTCTGAGACTGTTAATAGAATAGTAAAGTTAAATGCAAAAGGTCCTGATGGACTTGTTGCCATGAAAAAGAAAGATGAAGCTAAAGCATTGGCAAGAAAAAATAAGAAAGCCGCTGACAAAGCAGCTAAAGTAGAAGAGGCAGTATCAGCTGAGGAAGAGGCTCCAAAAGAAGAAGCCGCAGCTCCAAAAGAAGAAGCTCCTAAGGAAGAGGCTCCAAAAGAAGAAGCCGCAGCTCCAAAAGAGGCTGATGATAAATAATTAAATTGATGTAATCTTTTTTATGAAAGAAGATTATTTAGTAATGGGGCAGTTGGTAGGATCCTTTGGAATAAAAGGTTGGATAAAAGTAAAAGCTTTTACAGAATTAGTTGAAACATTAGAAAATTATAAACAATGGTTTATATCATCTGATGAGACAAATTGGTCTAGTTTATCTGTTGAAAGCATCAAAGTTAGTCAAAATAGAATGATGGTAAAGTTTGAAGGTATTAATGATAGAACAGTAGCAGATGGATATAGGAATTATTGGGTAGGCGTTTTAAAAAAGTCTTTACCAAAGTTAACTGATAATAAGTTTTATTGGGATGATTTAATTGGATGCGAAGTCCATAATACTGATGGATTATTATTTGGAAAATTAACAGGGTTTATAGAAACAGGCGCAAATGATGTTCTTGTTGTTGAGGGAGAAAAAAAAAGATTAATTCCCTACACAAAAATGACTGTTAAAAAAATAGAATTGAAGCAACAACAGATAATTGTTGATTGGGATGAAAGCTTCTAAAATATTTTTAATAGATTTAGTAACGCTAATGCCTGAAATGTTCGGGGCATTAACTAATTTTGGTGTTGTTGGCAGGGGATTTAAAGAAAGATTTGTTGATATTAATTTTATAAATCCTAGAAATTTTGCAACAGATACCCATAAGACCATAGATGATAGAGCTTATGGCGGTGGTCCAGGAATGGTAATGATGGCTGACCCTTTGATTAAATCAATTGAATCAGCAAGAGCTAAAGAAAAAAGTTTAGGCATAAAAAGGCGTAAGGTAATCCATTTAACGCCTAAAGGCTCTAGATTAAAACATGAAAAAGTAAAAGAGCTATCGAATGAAGAAGGATTAATATTGATAGCTAGCAGATATGAAGGCGTAGATGAGCGTCTAAATAAATGGATTGATGAAGAGATTTCGATTGGAGATTTTGTTACAAGTGGGGGAGAATTTCCGGCAATGTTATTAATGGACGCATTGATTAGGCAAATCCCTGGGGTATTAAATGATATAGAGTCAGTAAATCAAGATTCCTTTGTAAATGGATTGCTTGACCACCCTAGCTTTACAAGGCCCGAGTCAGTAAGAGGATTGAAAGTACCAGATATTTTATTGTCCGGTGATCACGAAAAAATTAGAATTTGGAGATTAAAAGAGTCACTTAAAGAAACGAAGTTAAAAAGACCCGATTTATTAATTAATAAATCACTTACAAAAGAAGAGTCTCGGCTGCTTAAAGAAATCGAACAAGAGCAGGAACAAGGCTAAATAATAAAAAGGAAAAAGGTTTATGGTAGATATAATTAAAACACTTGAAAATGAAGAGATTGCCAAACTAGGAAAATCAATCCCAAAATTTGATGTAGGAGATACAGTAGCTGTTGGTGTTAAGGTGGTTGAAGGAAATCGCAAACGTATACAGATATTTGAAGGTGTTGTAATCGCACGTAGAAACAGAGGTCTAAATTCATCATTTATTGTTAGAAAGATTTCTTCTGGTGAAGGGATTGAAAGAACCTTTCAGCTTCACTCACCTTTGATTGACAATATTAAAGTTGTTAGAAGAGGTGATGTAAGAAGGGCAAAATTATTTTATCTCAGAGATCGTTCAGGTAAATCTGCAAGAATTAGCGAACGTCTAAAGGCTCGCGAGAGTGATAACGAGTTTGAAGCTATCCCTGAAGTAGATCTTCCACAAGAAGATAAAGTCGAAACCGAAGCAAAAGTAGATGAAAGTGCTCCGTCAGAAGATAAAGCATAGTTATAAAAAAACTACTCTCTTAAAAAGCCCCTAAAGGGGCTTTTTTTTGTTTCGTAATAAAGTATTCTAATTAGATAGGTTTAAGTAAAATTGACGTTAAAGGATACAAGGAAGAAATTCATTGCTCGATAAACCAGATAAAAAAAAGAATGTCTTAATTGATGAATTTATTGATCATTTGTGGCTTGAGGATGGCTTATCGAAGAATACGCTAAATAGTTATAGATTTGATTTGTATAATTTTATTGATTGGCTAAATGAAAATAAAACATTAGATTTAGAAAGCGTTACTAGATCAGATATTCAACAATATTTGTCATTCAAGTTCCCATTTTCAAAAGCTAGAAGTATTTCAAGACTGCTTTCAACTTTGAGAAGGTTTTATAGGTTTCTATATCGAGAGAAAAAGATAACTAGTGATCCCACCTTGCAAATACAAAAACCAAAAATTCCAAAGTCACTACCTAAAAGCTTAAGTGAGGATGAAGTGCAAAGATTATTGGATGCTCCTGATGTCAATATTGATATTGGATTGAGAGATAAGGCTATGATTGAACTTTTATATGCCTGTGGACTTAGGGTGACTGAGCTGGTTAATATTCAATTAACAGAGTTAAATCTTGTTGATGGCGTTATTCGGGTTACTGGTAAGGGAGATAAAACTCGTTTGGTTCCTATGGGTGAGGAAGCAATGGATCATATTCAGAGATATCTTTCATCAGCAAGGGAAAATATTTTAAAAAATAAAAAATCAAAATATTTATTTGTAACTCACCATGGGCAGTCTATGACTCGACAAACTTTTTGGCACTCATTAAAAAAATATTCTATTATTGCTAATATTAAACAATCTATTTCTCCACACATTTTGCGACATGCATTTGCAACCCACTTAATAAATCATGGGGCAGATTTAAGAGTAGTTCAAATGTTGTTAGGTCATAGCGATATTTCTACAACACAAATATATACTCATGTAGCACGAGAGAGATTAAAAGCAATTCATAAGTCTCATCATCCAAGAGGGTAACTAGCGCTCAAGAATGATGCCAACTTGATCAGCATCAGGAAGTATTTTCTGTTTTGCTATTCTTAGTCTAATCTTCTTGAATGGAAAATCATGTTTGAGTTTCTTAATAATTGCTTCACCAAATGGTTCTAAAAGATGAAATTTATGATTATTTGCTATTGTCACTATGGATTCCCTTACTTGCGCATAATCAACTGTTTTTGATATATCATCCGAGTCAAAAATTTGATTACCACTCAGCTCTATATCTATATCAATAATTAATTCTTGTTCTGAAGCTCTTTCCCATTCAAAGTAACCTATCTTAGTATTTACCTTTAGTTTTTGAAGAAAAATATGGTTAGTCATTAATGGATTATGATTTTTGAAATATAATAGTTTATATGATAAATCAGTTATTAATAATCTTGTTTGCTTATTTAGTGGGTTCTGTTTCCTCTGGAATTATTGTCAGTCAAATTTTTAACTTACCTGACCCAAGAACAATAGGATCAAAAAATCCTGGTGCTACTAATGTGATGAGAAGCGGAAATAAAAAAGCAGCGATTTTTACTTTATTGGGGGACTTATTAAAAGCTATATTCGTTTTGGCTATTGCAGAATATTTAGACTTCAATGATTTAATAATTGTATGTGTCGCACTGGCAGTTTTAATCGGACATATTTATCCTATATTTTATAAATTCCGCGGCGGAAAGGGAGTTGCAACAGCAATAGGAATTTTAATTGCTTTAAATTTTAAATTAGCTCTAATCGTAGCAAGTATTTGGCTATTAGTTTTTGGTATTTGGCGCTACTCCTCATTAGCAGCAATTGTGGCAGCCATTTCAGCTCCCATCATTGCAATCTTTATATTGAGGGATCAATCTTTATACTGTATTGCTTTCTCGTTCATCACAATAATAATTCTTTTCAAGCACCAGGCAAATATTAGAAAATTGTTATCTGGTACGGAATTAAAATTTAAAAAATAGTTAAATTTCAGTGAGCTTCCATCTAGGTTTAACTGAAAATGAATAATTTTCTTTAGGACGCATATTTAATCTAAGTGACCCAGCAAGTGCAATCATTGCACCGTTATCCGTACAAAAAGTTAAATCAGGAAAAAAGTACTCAAATTCGTTTTGGTTACATTCGGCTATGATTTTATTTCTTAAAGTTTTATTCGCCCCAACCCCTCCAGAAATAATTACTCTTTTTAGACCTTCTTGTTTTAATGCTTGGATTGTCTTTTTCACTAAAACATCTGTAATTGAATCCTCAAACGCGTATGCGATGTCAGCTTTTATTTCTTTTGTTAATTTTTTTTGTTTTCTAACTAGGTATAAAACAGCTGTTTTGAGACCACTAAAACTAAAATCTAGACCATTTGAATGCAAGAGTGGCCTTGGTAAATCAAAATTTTTTAATCCCTTTTCGGCTAATTTTGATAGAGCAGCTCCACCAGGGTAGCCTAAACCCAAAAGTTGAGCTGTTTTATCAAAGGCTTCCCCCGCAGCATCATCAAGGGTATCACCTATAATTTTATAGCTACCCAGTTCTTTTACATGTATTAATTGTGAGTGGCCGCCAGAAACTAGTAAGGCAATAAAGGGAAATTTAGGCTTTCTATCTTCGAGCATAGGTGCCAGTAAATGACCTTCAAGGTGATGAATAGGAATAGATCTAATCCCTAATGCAAATGAAAGAGACTCAGCCACACTACTTCCGACTAATAGCGCACCAGATAAACCAGGCCCAGATGTGTAAGCGATTGCCTCAATATTTTGAATATTAATTTTACAATCTTTAAGTAAATCATTAATTAAGGGGATTATATAATTTATGTGATCACGCGAGGCAAGTTCAGGGACTACACCTCCATACTTTGCATGAAGTTTGATTTGTGAATAGAGTTTATGTCCTAATAATCCTTTTTCAGAATCATAAATTGCAACGCCAGTTTCATCACATGATGTTTCAATACCTAAGATGAGCATGATTCAAGTTATCACTTTTTGATTGATATTAGTTGAAAAAAAAGCATATTAGCATTAAACTTACGCCTTTCAGTTTTACTAAGGTTAAATATCTTAATAACTCTGTTCAAATTACAACTTTATATTTAAGAGATAATTAATGTCAACAATAAAAGTAAAAGAAAATGAGCCATTTGATGTAGCCTTGAGAAGATTTAAAAGACTTATTGAAAAAACTGGTCTATTAAATGATTTGAGGGCAAGAGAATTTTACGAGAAGCCTACATGGGTCAGAAAGCGTAAATCTGCTGCAGCTGTAAAAAGACAATACCGCAGACTCAGAAATCAAATGCTACCTCCTAAACTATTCTAATCTAGTCACACCATGGCTTTAAAAGAAAAAATTACTGTGGATATGCAAGATGCTATGCGCAGTAAAGATTCAGAAAAGTTAAATGCAATTAGGCTACTCCAGTCCTCAATTAAACAAAAAGAAGTTGATGATCGTGTTGAAATAGACGATACGATGATACTTAATATCATTGAAAAAATGCTGAAGCAGCGTCGTGATTCGATTGAAGCATTTAAAAAAGCAAATAGAAATGATTTAGTTGTTAAGGAAGAGTTTGAAGTTAAGCTTTTGCAAACTTATATGCCCGAACCTCTTTCCTCAGAAGATGTTGAAAAAGAAATTGATAGCGCAATTAAGGCTTTAGATGCAAAAAGCATGAAAGATATGGGGGCAGTGATGAGCGCAGTCAAATTAAAAGTTTCAGGCAGAGCGAATATGGCAGAAGTCTCTCAAAAAATTAAAGAAAAATTAACAAACGCCTAATTATCTCCATTTCATCATTATTAAGATAATATTCTATAATGATCCCAGAATCCTTCATCAATGAATTATTAAATAGAGTCGATGTTGTTGATATTATTGATAAAAGGGTGCCCTTAAAAAAAGCAGGTGCAAATTTCGTCGCTTGCTGTCCTTTTCACCAAGAAAAAACCCCTTCATTTTCTGTTAGCCCATCAAAACAGTTTTATCATTGTTTTGGTTGTGGTGCACATGGCTCTGCTATTGGTTTCCTAATAGATCATGATGGCCTTAATTTTATTGATGCGGTTCACGAATTAGCAAAAGTTGCTGGCCTGACAGTCCCAAATCAGATTGATGAAAAGCCAGAAAAAAAGAAAGAAAATCTTGTTCTAGAAGATGCATTAATTTTAGCTAAAAAATATTATCAAACAAAGCTTAAGGGCTCACCTATTGCAATTAAGTACTTAAAATCGAGAGGGTTAACAGGAGAAATTGCAAAAGAATTTTCTATCGGGTTTGCTCCTGAAGGATGGAATAATTTAAATGAGGTATTTAAAGATTATGATAACGATGCATTAATTAAGTCAGGTCTTATCGTAAAAAACGACAAAGGGAAAAGATATGATCGCTTTAGAAATAGAATTATGTTTCCTATTTATAATGCAAAAGGACAACTAGTTGGCTTTGGAGGTCGTGTTATAGATGAAAATGATACGCCGAAGTATTATAACTCTCCAGAAACAGCACTATTCCAAAAAAGTTATGAGCTCTATGGATTGCTTGCCGCAAGAAAGGCTATAAGAGAAAAAGGTTACGTTCTTGTCGTTGAAGGTTACATGGATGTAGTTAGTTTAGCTCAACACAATATTCGTAATGTTGTAGCAACATTAGGTACTGCAACAACAAACTTCCACATCAAAAAATTAATGCGATATACGCCTGAGATAATATTTTGCTTTGATGGCGATAGCGCTGGAAAATCTGCTGCCTGGAGAGCAATGAATAATTCATTGACATCTGTTACCGATGAAGTGCAATTAAAGTTTTTATTTCTGAGTGATCAACATGATCCAGATTCTTATGTAAGAGAAAACTCCAAAGAGCAATTTGAAGATTTAGCAAAACATGCAACACCTCTAACAGAATATGTAATTCAATATTTAACTCAAAATAATGATTTAACTAGCCAAGAGAGCCGAGTCAAATTTTTAAATGAAGTAGAACCCATAATAGATGAAATAGCTTCATCAAAATTAACTTTTTCACATAATATTGAAACTACAAAATATAAAATATATTGATGCCATTACAACTGGCAATTTTTACTATGAAAAAACAGGTTTGTTTGATGAAACACATATAAGATTTTTTACATTAAAAACACTCCTTCATTACCTTTCCCAACAACATTTTGAAATTATCAGCAGCGGCTGGAGGCCAGATCTTTCAATAGAAGATATTAAAAATAATGATAATTTATCACAACACCAAAAAATAAAAAAAGTAAAAGAATATTTACTTTCCCAAAAAAATTTTGCCTATCCTGATTTTATTTTAGAATGGGTTAGTCGTGAGAAGCTGGGATGTCCGTTCAGTAAAGAAGAATTAGATAAAATGAGACAGTCTGCTAAACAGAAACAACAAATTATAGATAAACAAAATTTCAAAAATGAATTAGAAGATCTAAATGAAAAAAAAATAAAAGATAGGATGACATTAAATTTTTAAAATT
>ERZ767114.1623-NODE-1623-length-10628-cov-33.490570_pt1 | contig 10628 bp, 3 predicted proteins | sample MGYA00374952_ERZ767114 | MGnify/ENA primary metagenome ERZ767114 (study PRJEB28939, sample SAMN06267156) | marine metagenome | isolation source: Columbia River Estuary | place: USA:Columbia River Estuary, USA | collected 2012-05-05 ...
TGGACTTACTCATGGCCAGCTTTCTGGCGCGCGACAAACCTCCCCTTAGTCCATTTCAGCACGTCCGCGTGCGTCAAAGGTCTAGATGGGCGGTTTTCGGCGATGTTTCGACACCTTTCCTGTAAGAATGTCTTATTGGCCTCTAGGGGCTCCACCTGGGTTCCTTGAGGTTATTCTTGCTTGTGACGGGCACTTTTCCTCCTTCTGTCTCGACGTTGAGCTTCGCTCTTGGACATGAGGCGGCCTTCACCAACATGACCATACGGGCATTTTTCTCCGCGACGACATCCTGCGGCCTGCCACATTGTGCAGGGTTCCGGTTTCTTCGCGATCAGGGTGGAATCATCTTCCTCGGAGCCGACGGCGTGCTCACCTTCCTCTTCGGCATCGCTTCCCATGATATTGAGGATGAGGTCATTTGGATCAACATTCTTTCTCTTGTTGCGGCGTCGTCCCGTGCCAGCTCGAGTACCTCTGCCTCGGGGGCCGGTTCGTACCTTGTCGGAGCTACTGGAGGCCGCTTGGTTCTCCGGCTCTTGGTTTGGAGACGTAGGGGGCGTGGGGTTGACAGAGGTCGGTGCAGAAGCAGGCGCAGGGTGAAGGGTCTGTCTCTGACTGTGCTCTTCAGCCATCTTTCGCTCTTCGGCTTCCTTTTGATCTTCGGCCTCCTCCCGATCTTGTTGTTCTTGCGCCCTCATATGAAGGTCGTGGCTGTCCCTTTGGTGTTTGGGGTGGCGTCGTTCTTCTCGTTCGCGGCGGCGGCGGAGTTCTGGGCGCTGCCCTTCAGCTTGACGACGGCGGCGGCTGAGGTCTTCTTGGTACTGTTTTTCAGCTTGAAGACGGCGGCGGTTGAGGTCTTCTTGGTACTGTCTTTCAGCTTGAAGACGGCGGCGGCGGCTCTCTTGGCGTTGTTCCTCATCACGACGAAGGCGATCGTTCCTGCGTTGGAGTTCTTCGGTCTCGGCCAGTAGTTGTGCTCGTTGGGCTTGGATGATTTCGACCTGCCGGCGGAGGTCTTCTTTTTCCTGTTCCGACTTTCTTCGGCGTTCCTCCTCATCCTTGGCCGAGTTGGTTCGGTGCCAATAGTTGGCGTCACTCTGTTGTCGCTGAGCGTTGAAGCGGGCACGGCGTGCTTGGGCCTCCGCGAGTCCTTGCCGTTTGGTGAACTGGTCGTGAATGTACTGCCAGGCAACTGTCAATAGGCTTCGCAGCTTGAGGGAATTGGCATCCTCGTTGGCAGCGTCGCATTTGTTACAGGCGTCCTGGTAGCGCCCCGCAATGATGTTAATGTCAACTGAGGGGTCTGCTTCGAAGACTTCGTAACAGCGTTCCTCTTGCAACAGGCTTGTGATTTGTTCGATCTGTTGTTGGAACTGAACCTCTGTCGTGAGGTTTTCGTAGGCCGCGACCACGATTTGGTAGATTTGGTTGTCACCACTTGGCTTGTCGGGATGCCATTTCAGCGAAAGTTTACGGAATTGCTTCTTGATGATTTGTTCGGTGATAGCAGGATGCTGGTCGAGCTGCAAGATGGCGCGCCAGCTCTTGTTTGCCTGTAGCTCTTGGTAAGGGGGCAGTAGAACATGGTCCATGGTGTCCTGTGTTGAGCACTTTTGAGGGTGAGAGTTTGCTTGGCACCCATGAAGTGGAAACAGTAAGATTACAAACAGGGGCTTGGCCACCGATTGGTAAACAAGGATTGTGAGCGAGACAACACCTAGGGGCTTGGCCACCATTACTCTCTCCATTTTAGAGGCTGGATGAGCCTATCACCTCTACACGCGCACACACCCATACAATATCCCCCCTTTTTCAAAATAAACCCATTTCTGTGGTGTTATTATTGTTTTAGAAAAAATCTGCCGCCTGCGGGCGTTGCGTGGCGCGTTTGGTGCTGTAGGCTCGTCGCTTGATCAAACGTCTTTTGGGCACTTGCTCCAGCTGCAGTCTGCTCCACGCCACATCGGGGCTGTCTGCCAGGGCCTCCAATACAGGTCGGCTCAGTTCGTCATGGTTGTTCAGTTGTACCGGAATGGGCAAGAACTGTTCATCTGTGATGACGGTCGTCGAAGTGTCGTTGGTGTAGGGCTTGTGGTTACTCCTGGGCTTGGCCTGGTAGTACTCTGTGGGCAGGCCTTTTGGGCTAGGGCTCAGCCACCCAGGAAGCCACTTGTCGGGGAAGTTGTGGGCATTGTTGCCGTACCACTGGACGAGATGTCCGTTGGCGTGGTTGGGCCTGCGTTCGAGGATCTTTACTACCGTGAAGGTTTCCTTGGGCTGGCCCGTCATGGGGATAAGGACAAGTTCGTCCGCGGCTACTTGACCTCTCCACTTTCGTACTGCGGCCGGTTCGATCTCTTCGATGTCGTCCTCCTTGTCCGCTTCTTCCATGGGAACGAACGGGTCCGTGTTGAAGGTCTCATCATTGTAGGGCGTGAAGGCGCGCAGGCTGTTGTTGTTGAGCTTCACCAGCTTCTTGCGTTGCGTGTGTATGATCCAGCGGTGGTGGCCACACCCGCATTTGGCCAGCACTTTGAAGGGTCCCCGCCACCTGTTGTCTAGCTGGTACGGCTTGCCGGCTTGTTGTTTGCCAGGCACTGGTTGACCTGCTTCGTCTGTGGCAGGTTGTCGTAGCGGGGGTGACCAGACCATCACGTAAGTGTTGGGCAGGAGCAGGTTCTCGTAGTCCACTCTGTTCTTGGCGTCGCGTACAGCTTTGTCGTGGACTTTCTGCTTCATCTGCGTAGTGACGGTGTGTTTCCACGCTTCATGGAGAGCAGTTGCTAGGTGCGCAGCGTACTCTTCGCGCGACGAGTAGTTGGGTTGAGGTCCCACGCCCAACATGGCGTTGACGGGTAACCTGGGATGACGGCCGAACAGCATGTAGTAGGGTGAGTGACCGCTCGTCTCGTTGGCCGAGATGCGGAACATGAAGAGCACGGGTTCGATCCACTCGTCCCAGTCATCGCGGTGTTTGTTGACCACAAACGTCAGCGCCTGCCCGAGGTACTGGTGGAACCTCTCCAGCGACGAGTTGGACTGGGGCTGTTCGGGCGTTGTCTCAGCTTTAACGCTGCCAAACTGCCGGGTTAGCTTCTTGAGGATGGCTGCTGCGAATCCAGGCTCTCTGTCGCTCCAGATTATCTCGGGGCAGCCATGTTTGTAGACAACGTGCTCCAGGATGGCCTTGTATACGGCCCCAAAGCTTTTCTCTTTCATCGGCACGGCGATTGGCCAGCGGGTGAACATGTCGTGGATGGTGAGCAGGTATCGGTACCCGTTTTTGGATTCCGTCCACTTTCCGAAGAAGTCGATGCAGCAGTACTGCCATGGCCGCGTGGCGATCAACGGGCGTGTGGGGTTGGCTTTTCCTGGCTTGTGCGGCTTGCGTTTGGCGCAGAGACGGCACGCGGCGATAAATCGGCGCACTTGCTTGCGCATGCCCTTCCACACGAAGGCCTGCTTGATCGCCTTGTAGGTTCTGTTCACTCCCATGTGGCCGTGGAGAGGGAGGCCATGGAAGTGGCGGAGAACCGAGTCCGTCAGCGTCGGTGGTACAAACAGCTTGCGGTGGTCGGTGTTCCAGCAGCTGAAGAATACTCCCTTCTCTACCACGCACCCTTTGTACAAAACCTCGTCGGAACCAGGCCGTGGTTTGGCTTGGGGATCTTGGTCGTCCTTCCTTTGTGTCTGGTGAAACAGTTTGCTTCTTTCCTGCTCTGACAAAGCCGCAACGGTGTGCCATCTCTTGATGCGCTTGCTTAGGGTGGCGTCCTGGGCTTGGTGCTTGGCAAATGTGGGCAGGGTAAGGTCGTGGAGGTCCAGGTCTTGCTTGTTCTCCAATGCCCTCGTCTCTTCTTCGATGAGCTTTTGGCTGGTGACATCGTTGAGTAGATCATGTTGGCGCCAGAAGTCGGCGCTGACCTCATCGTCCTCGATGAAACGCTCCTCGGCCTGGTCTCTTGGGCTCAGGGGTGACTCAGGGGTCAACGGGGCTTGGGGCAGGGGTGGGCTCATGTTGCCGGTGAGGCCGACAGTTCGAATGCTTGCAGGAAGGTTCGGTGGCCTCTGGCGACGGCAAGGCTTGAAGCGGGTGTCTTTGTTAGGGATATGAGACCCTGGTTCAGACACGTCAGCTTGCGAGAAGCTGCAAGCTTTCTCCTCAGTTTGGCGCAGGCGAGACAACCCATCTGCGTCTCCGTGCTTGGAACCTTTGCGGTGGCGTGTTTCAAAGTCGAAGCTCTGCAGCGTGACGAGCCAGTTGCCGGAAGCATCCGACGGCATGATCTTTTGTGCCATGAACTTGGTGATGGCCGTGTTGTCAGTCCACACCACAAACCGCGTCATTTCCACAAAGGGCCGAAAGGTTTGGATAGACCAAAAAAGGGCCAGTGCCTCTAGCTTGTGCTGTGGATATCCTTTTTCATGTTCGCGCAGCGCCCGGCCGGCGTATTCGATGACGCGCTCGTTGCCGTCTTCGTCGCGCTGCACCAGTGTGGCACCGAGGCCCTTGACGCAGGCGTCACAGTGGATTTCAAATGGTTGCTGCCAGTCTGGATGGCCCAAAATGGGGGCGGTTGTCAAACATTGGCGAAGGTCGTCGAAGGCCGCCTGTTGTTCCTCCCCATAGCGCGTTGCAAAGGGTGTGCTGCCTGCATCGCGCAACAATTGGTGGAGCGGTCCAGCTCTCCGAGCGTAGTTCTTGATGAACTTTCTGTAGTAGCCCGACATGCCCAGGAATGTGCGCACGTTCTTGGTGGATTCAGGGGGTGCCATGTTCTCGATTGCGGCTATTTTCTTGGGGTCCATCTTGATGCCTTCCGGCGAGATAATGTGGCCAAGGAACTTGACTTCCTTGGCGAAGAAGGCGCATTTGGCGACGTTCAGTTGGAGGCCCCAGTCGGCGAAACGGTGTAGGACACGAGCAACGTCCCTCAAGTGATCGTCAAAGCTGCCGCGTGATACCACTGCTGCGTCGTCAAGGTAGGGCAATACACACTCGTGCTTCAGGGAGCCCAAGACGGTGTCCATAAATTGGGAGAAGATTGCAGAGGCATTTTTCAAACCCATGGGCAGGACTTTCCATTGGTAGAGGCCAGAGGGCGTGGCGAAGGCGGTCTTCTGTCTGTCAGCTTCCTTCTGGATTGGTAGCAGGTGGAAAGCGCCGGACAAGTCCAACGTTGTCACCCACGTCATTCCGTGCAGACGTGACAGGGTGTCGTCGATGCGGGGTAAACTGTAACTGATGCCGACTGTTTTCTTGTTGATTCCTCGCATGTCCATCGCAAATCTCCATGTTCCGTTTGGTTTTGGCGCCAGCACTACTGCGGAAGCCCAGGGGCTGTTGGAGGGCTCGATCTTGTCTTGTTCTAACAGCTGGGTGACTCGACGGTGGATCTCTTTGGCTTTTGGTTCACTGTACCGCCGGTGGTTGTCGGCAACTGGGATTTCATCTGTTGTCTGCAGGACGAAACCGTCGTAGTCGTGGCGCTTGGAGGGGTAGACTTCATCGGTGAACAATCTGGTGATCCGTGGGCTCTCCAGCATTTCCAAGATGCGCCAGACGCCTCTTTCTCCCTCTGTGGGTACCACCGAGGCGCACACTTCGGCCCATTGCACCTTCTCGAGAGGCGTGGCTTTGACCTTGTCGTTGATCTTTTGCAGCAGAGCCGCAGGGGGGTCTGGCGGTACAACCTTGGGTGGTGTTGGACCGTCTCTGGGGTTGCAGGCGTAACATGAGTGGTGTTCCATGGGGGTTGGCGACATGCAGGTCGCTGTTGCGCTCTGTGCCGACACTTCAGGTGCCTCTCGCCCTTTGCGATGCAGGTCCATATCTGTGCCAGTGCCACGCTTTGCTGCTGCTCGTCCAGGACGAGGGATTTTAGCAACATTTGTGGCCGCGTCAGGAGTCTCCTTGTTGTTGTGGAGCTCCGTATTTGCGTTGAGCGTCTGCGCTTCAGGACTCCCTTGCCTAATGCTGGGGTCCGTATTTGGCGCGTCGTGTGCCGATACTTCAGGTGCCTCTCGCCCTTTGCGATGCAGGTCCGTGTTTGTGCCGGTGCCACGCGCTTCAGATCTCGCTCGGTCAGCTTCACGAGGGATCATATTTGCGACGGTCGTGGCCGCTTCAGGTGTCTCCTTGTTGTGGAGGTCCGTGTTTGCGTAATCCATGGTTGAGATCGACGGAATTTTTGGCGCTTCAGGAGCCTCTTGCGAGAGGTCCATATCTGCGGCCGTGCTGATCGCTTCAGGCGCCTCTTGCCTATTGCTGAGGTCCGTGTTTGCGTGGGGGTCGATCTTTGTAGACGTGGTCTGCTCCGTAGGGACGTTCATCTGTGCTTTGATGGTGTTCGTCAGTGCAGCGGCACGTTGGCGGGCGCGAAGCTCATTGCGGGCTTGACGTCTCCTTTGGCTGTTGGTCATCGGTTTGCCTGGGGCTCGAGGGTCGGGCGGCTTGGGCGGTGGGGCTGGTTTGAACACCATCGCAGCTTCATCGACGATTTCAAACGAGCATACTGGCTCTCCTTCTCGCAGAGTGACAGCGTGGGGAGTGCTGTTCATAATGGCCACCTTGGCATGGCCTTCGGGCGACAGGTGGTCATAGCCGTGAGCCGTTGCCAATCCTCGTTCCATCAGCACACAATTTTGGTTGCGCGTTATTCGCCCAAAGACTCGTTGGGACCTTGGGCCTCCAGGGTCTACAGCTTCGATGATCATTTGGCTTCGGGGTGGTATCGCGATGGTGCAAGGTGCAACCAACGTCAAGAGGGGGTTGGGCATCAGGTTCTCCATCTCAGCGTAACTGGCGGCCGTGTCGCTTGGTTGCCCAAAGTTCATGAAAGGGACCGTGACAGTTTCTCCTTGGTTGCCGTGCTGTTCCACCATGGTCAATCCCAGACTCTTGTCCTTGTAGGACAGTACTGCTTGCCGCGGGCCGAGGTAGTCGCTTCCAAGGATTAGTTCAGGGCTCTTCTTTCGCAGCACATAAAACGAGTGCGTGTCCTGCAGTGGCCTTTGGCCCGGCCGTGTGAAGGTGAGGGTTAATTGCACCGCGGCAATGGCTCGCTGTAGCTGGCCTCCTGCCATTTCAAATATCGGAAGTGGTGCGTTGGGCAGCGCCACTCTGGCTATTTCCTCGCTGGTGGTGAAGCCGTGCAGGTGGAGGAGCCCTTCTGTTATCAGAGATTTCGTGGCCCCCGAGTCTGCCATCGCGCTGCACTTGCGGGTGTTATCTGCTGCCTGCACGTCAAGGTGGACGTAGGGCACCACTCTTGCGCCAGCAGGTCCCAGCGTGCGTCTGATCGGCAGTTCGGTGTTGGCATGTCGGGCCTCCAGGAGATCGATGTCGTCCTCGATTTCTTCTTGCCCTTCTTCACTTGCTGGTGGCAAAACGTACGAGTGCGAATCCATCAGAATTTGGGCGGCCGCCTTGGCAAGCGCTGCGGTGGCTGCATCGACCTCAGGGTGGGCTTGGTTCTCGGCCACTGCTTGAGACACGACAGGGTAAGGCCAGCACGGCCATACTTGGCGACCGTTTAGCTCTTTTCGTTCTCGGGTTAGGCTGAAGCGGACAGGTACATGGTCTGAGCCTTTCACAAAGTGGAGGTGCTGGAGCGAGTGTGCCGTCAAATCCTTGGTGGATGGCGCCTGCAGCAGCTGCGGGGTGACATGAATGGAGTCCAGACGTACGCCACGGTTGTACTTGCGGTCCTTGTCGACGCCGAACCATGTGAATCGTTCACTTTGTGGCATTTGCTTGTCCTGGTAGTCGAACATATCTAACATGCCGGTGACTTGCAGCTGTGCGCGAAATTCTGCCTGCTCGTCGAGCTGGCACCCGGGGTTGTTGAGGTACCGCCGGTGCCCGTCGATGTCTGCCCGTATGGCGTTTTTGTCGCCAGCCCAGATCAGTTGTCGCTGTGCGGCGGTCTGCAGTTCGTCATCTTGCAAGGTTTTGAGCAGCTCGGTTACTTTGCGCATGTAGGTGCGTCGCTTGGTGGCGTTCTGACGTTGGATACCAGCACAGGGGCAGTAAGAGTTGACCAGTGCATACGAAGGGTAAATTAGGGCCAGCGTGCGCCCTTCAATGTCGTTGGGCTCGTCCCCAATCGCTTTGATGGGGTCTCGCAAGGGTTGGACAGTAGTGAGGATCGCCGTGCCGTGAAGGCCAGTCTGCTTCATGAGGTTGTAGTAGCGATAGGGGAACCTCTTGATGATCTCTGCCGCAACGTCCTTGGTGTTGTTCTTCTGCAGCAGTTGTTCCTCAGGGTTCTCTCCTAACATTTTGATCTCTTGTAGACACAAGGTGATGTTCTCGACGTCCTTGTGGGCTTGCAGCAGTTGTGTCATACCACCTTTCTTGATGAAGGAGCGCAGACCGTTGCAGTTGACGGAGATGACCACGTGGTCGGCGGCCGTTTGTTCGGGGGGCATGGCTGGGGGTGGTTCTTTCGCGGGAGGTTTGTGCAGGCCGAGTCCACGCTGAGGGCCATGTCGATGCTCACTGTTGCGGTCAGGAGGTCGTTTAAAGCGTTTTGGGGGTCTGTCAATCGGTGGTCGCTCTTGAAGAGGATGAAAGAGGTTCCCCCCGATTTCCTATTCGCGGTTGTCGTTGGGCCCATGCGAGTAGCGACACCTGTGGCCAAACCTGCATGACCCAAATTTCTTGAAGTTGCGACACTCAGCGCGGTCCTGTTTGCCGTAGGTGTTGTGAGGGCGGTCGTTGTTGTTGTTGTCCCAGTTGTCACGTCTTTGGTCGTTGCCAAAGTCTCCGTTGTTGTTGAACCTCCCGTAAGGGCGCTCGCGGTTGTTGTTGAACCTTGCGTTGTCACGCCTTTGGCCGTTGTTAAAGTCCCTGTCGTTGTTGCGTCGACGGTCGACGTTCGTCTCGCTGGTGCAAGCTCGAGCTAAGTGACCAGGCTGTTGGCACCGGATGCAAAAGGCCTCATGGCAGTGGTCAGCATCGTGGTTGGTAGCTCCACAGGTGCCGCAGGAGTCATGGGTCTTCTGCCTTTTGTGCTGCGACCCAAAGTTGTTCATGGGGCAGTCCTTGCTCCAATGGCCTTCTTCGTGGCACGTGAGGCACGCCGTTCGACTGTTGCCCGCAGGCTTGACCAACGCCACGTCTACTTTGCGGATCACCTCATCCAGGGTTGAGCTCGCCACGGTGTTGATTTGCAGCATGGTCTGCTTCAAGGCTGATTCGATGGTGGCGCTCATCTCCTGGAAGTTACTCTCCATCGCGGTTTTGGTACGTTTTTCCTCCACCAACAGGGCGTGTAGATGTTTGACGTCGGTGGGGGCCTGTAGCTTGAGCGCGTTGAGCTTGCCTTGGATTGCCATCGTTATTTCTGGGCTCATGCACTTGCTGAAAACGTGTTCGACGAACTCTTTTTCCTTTCTCACTCGCAGTTGTGTTGCGTTCTCCCCCTCTTGAGGTTGTTCATCGACGGTGGGGAATGTACGAGGTTCGCCCTGACCTGGGTCACGCGTGGGGCTGGCTTCCCAAGCCTCGAGCCGCAGCAGAAAGCCCTCGAGGTTGAAGAGCTCTTGTTGTTGGGTCAGGAACGCTTGCACATCAGATTTGCTGGTGAGGTGCAACTTGGTGTCTTGGAGTTTTGACTGTAGAAGGAGCTTCTGCTCAAAGCATGTGTTTGTTTTCATGTCATACACGACTTGCAACAGTGCTTGGGCGTTGAAGTGGTCCGTTGTGCACAGGGTCTTCATCTGGGTGACCCGCTCGCGGAAGGCGTCTCTCATGTTGCTGGGCATGGCTTGTTGGGCGATATGCTCGGCGTCGTCGGGGTGGTTTCCTGCGTGTTGGTACAGCTTGCGACAGAAAGCGGCCGAGCGCAAAGGGTCAAAGGCGGCGTCAATGATGGCTTTGGAGCGGCTTGCCATCCGCTGGACTTCAATGGCTCGGTCATGTTGAGTTTGTTGTTGTAGGAGCATGGCCTGCTGGGCCGCGGCAAATTGCGCGGTGAGACCTGCGAGTCCATCGAGAAGACCATTGTTGTTGTTGGCAGGTGGGTTGGCTGCGTTAGCCTGTGCATTGGCTGCCATGTTGTTGTCGGCGCCTAAGTTTGTGCCCGCTCGAGTGCGTATGTTGCCGTGGTTTGGCAAAGCGCTTGTCGGTATGTCTCAGACCTTGGGGTGAGGTTTGACCTCGCCGTGCAGAGAGAAAGAGAGAGTTGGCGCGCCGGTGTGATGCTGTGTCTTCCGTTGCGGGAGAAGTTTGACTTCTTGTGCGCGGGAGAGAGAGAAAGTTGGCGCGCCGGTGTGTTGTTGTGTCTTCCGTTGCGGTAGAAGTTTGACTTCTTTTGCGTGGGAGAGAGAGAACGTTGGCGCGACGGTGTGTTGCTGTGTCTTCCGTTGCGGTAGAAGTTTGACTTCTTGTGCGCGGGAGAGAGAGAACGTTGGCGCGACGGTGTGTTGCTGTGCCTTCCGTTGAGGGGAAGTTTGGCCTCGGGGCGGGGTGACGTGTTGTTCTGTGCCGCGCGCCCTGTGCCTTGTGTTTTTTTCCTTCGTCAAGTCCGTAGGTAGGGTCACCTTTGTCACGATAGTGCAGTGGAGCGGGCTCTTTGTTCTTGAGGTCGGGGGCGCTTGGTGGCCAGCGAGGGGAAAGAGCA
>ERZ767114.1625-NODE-1625-length-10621-cov-2.636855_pt1 | contig 10621 bp, 4 predicted proteins | sample MGYA00374952_ERZ767114 | MGnify/ENA primary metagenome ERZ767114 (study PRJEB28939, sample SAMN06267156) | marine metagenome | isolation source: Columbia River Estuary | place: USA:Columbia River Estuary, USA | collected 2012-05-05 ...
GCCTGCAGTAGCCGCCACTGAAACAAAAGTGGATATTAATAAAGTATTTAAAAATTGGAAACCACGTAATGTGGGTCCAGCCTCAATGAGTGGTCGTGTGACTTCTATTGATGTGGAAGTAGAAAATCCAAATAATATTTGGATTGGTGCAGCCTCAGGAGGTGTTTGGAAAACAAATAATAGTGGTGTTAGTTGGACGCCCGTTTTTGATGAGCAACCCATTTTAAATATTGGGGCCGTTGCAATTCAACAATCTAATCCAAGTGTGGTTTGGGCCGGAACAGGAGAAGGTAATCCAAGAAATTCAATAAGTATTGGAGAAGGTATTTATAAAACATTAGATGCTGGTAAGACATGGAAGAGAATGGGCTTGGAGCAAACAAGAAATATTCACCGTGTCATCATCGATCCAACGAATCCTAATACGGTGTATGCAGGAGCCATTGGAAACCCTTATGGACAAAGCAAAAACAGAGGTGTTTATAAAACAACCGATGGGGGTGATACATGGAATCAAATTTTATTTACCAATGATACATCTGGTCCTGGTGATATGATTATGGATCCAAAAAATCCGAATAAATTATTCGTAGCCATGTGGCATCATTACCGTAATCCTTATCATTTAGAAAGTGGTGGAAAGGGAAGTGGTATTTATATGACTATTGATGGTGGAAAAAATTTCACCAAATTGGGAAAAGAGAATGGACTACCTGAAGGTAATTTAGGTCGTGTAGGTATTACGATTAGTAAGTCAAATCCTAATAGAGTATATGCCTTAGTAGAATCTACTAAGAGTGGTTTATATAGAAGTGATGATGGGGGTTATAATTTCATATTAGTGAATGCACAAAAATCAATTGTCGACAATCGTCCGTTTTATTTCCAAGATATTATTTGTGATCCTTTAAATGAAAATACACTTTGGTATATTAGTCAAACGGTGGTGAAAAGTATTGATGGTGGAAAAAATTTCGAAACCATTATTCCTTATAGTGGTATTCATCCAGACCATCATGCCTTTTGGATTCACCCTACCGATAATAAATTTATGGTAGATGGAAATGATGGTGGTATTGGTATTACAAGAGACGGTGGTAAGACTTGGATGTTTGATGAGAAACTTCCTATTGGCCAATTCTACCATATTAATGTAGACAATGAAACACCTTATCATGTAATGGGTGGTATGCAGGACAATGGTTCTTGGAGAGGCCCAGCCTATACTTATATTCAAGGGGGCATTAAGAATTTCTATTGGGATAATTTATGGGGCGGAGATGGTTTCGATGTAGTACCAGATCCTGAAGATGCCAATTGGGTATATGCCATGAGCCAAGGTGGTTCAGTAGGAAGATATAATACTATAACAGGTGAATCATCTTATATACAACCTCCTGCACCAGATGCAAAAACGCTTTTACGTTTTAACTGGAATGCAGCTATTGCACAAGATCCATTTGATAAAAAAACAGTTTATTATGGTTCTCAATTTTTACATAAGAGTACCAATAAAGGTGCTGCATGGCAAGTTATCTCTCCCGATTTAACTAGTAATGATAGCGCAAAAATTGATCAAACTACGAATGGGGGTTTAAGCGTTGATATCACAGGTGCAGAAAATCATTGTACTATTTTAGCAATCGCTCCTTCCACCATCCAAAAAGGTTTAATCTGGATAGGTACCGATGATGGTAATGTTCAAGTAACAACTAACGGAGGTGCTACTTGGACAAATTTAACAGCGAATATTACAGGCCTTCCTAAAGGAGCCTGGATACCTCAAGTAAGAGCATCTACTTATAATGCCAATGAAGTATTTGTAGTAGCTAATAATTATAGACAAGGAGATTTTGCTCCTTATATATTTAGATCTACCGATTTGGGAAAAACTTGGACTAATATAGTAAGTGCTGCTAAAGTAACAGGCTATGCCTTAACCGTTATTCAAGATATTGCGGAGCCTAATTTATTTTTTGTAGGTACAGAGCAAGGGATGTATGTAAGTTTAGACAATGCGGAAACTTTCCAACAATGGAAAAATGGTTACCCATCTGTTTCTACTTATGATTTTGCGATTCAAGAAAGAGAGGCCGATTTAGCCATAGCCACTTTTGGTCGTGCATTATGGGTATTAGACGATATTAAACCACTTCGTAAATTGGCACATAATAAAGGCATGGCAAATAACTTTTTTGTATCTGCGCCAAATGCAGTTATCAATGCTTCTTATAAAAACTCATCTTATGAGTGGAGTACTTGGGGAATGTATGATGCAGAGAATCGTCCATCGGGATATCCTTTCACTGTGTATTTAATGGATACTGTTAAAAAAGTAAAAGTTCAAATTAAAGACGCACAGGATTCAGTGATTAGAAATTTAAGTTTCAAAGTAGATTCTGGTTTCAATAGACAATACTGGGGCTTTGAGCAAAAAGGAAAACGTGCAGCGGGTATGTCTAAAGTAGGTGGAGGCGGCCGTAGAAGAATGGTGGAAGAAGCGCCTGCGGATCCAGAAGAAGAAAGAGAGTATAGAGGTAGAGCTGTTTTACCTGGAAAGTATAAGGTAGTAGTAACTGCTAATAAGCAAAAAGATTCTATGTGGATTGAAGTGAAAGGCGATGAGCGCTTAGCGGATAGAACCTTGGTGGTGAAAAAGCAAGATGAATTAATGGCAAAACATCAACCTAGTGCTGATAAATTTAATAGTGTAATGGATCAATTAGATGAAGTAGATGCTTTATTACTTGATTTAAAGACAGAATGGAAAGATAAAAAAGACAAGGGCATTGACACATTAAATAAAGCACATAAAAAAATTACAGCAAGTGCTAAAGTTTTACGTGAATTTATTTTTGGTAAAAAGCAAGAAAAGCAAGGCTATGGTACAGTAGATGTGATTACACCTATCTCCATTATCAGAGACGCTTCTATGCTAATTGGAGGTAAAAATACCATGCCAGGTGAGCAAGAAGATAGAAAATTACAAGAGGCAGAAATAGCCATTCAAACTGTCATTGCAAAAGCAAATGAATTTTTTACAAAGGATTGGGCTGATTTTAGAAAATTAGTAGAAGCCAATCCTATTAAAAAGTTCAAAGATTATGAGTCAATTAAATAATTTTTAAAAAATAAATAGTATGAAAAAGTTTTTATTAATGATCTTCTCGCTAAGTTCTTTGATGGTGTCTACTAACGTAGTAGCGCAGAAGAAAAAAACAGTAGCGCCTCTTGCAACGAATAGTTTGTCTGAGGACGCAATTATCAAGGCACAAAATTTTAGACTTATAGGTCCCTTTAGAGGTGGAAGAGCTGCCTCAGCGGTGGGTTCTTATACCGATGTCAATACATTTTATATGGGCGCTACGGGTGGCGGTGTTTGGAAAACCACAGATGCAGGTAGTAATTGGAAAAATATTTCTGACGGATTTTTTGGAGGTAGTATGGGCGCTATTGCCATTGCACCTACGAATGAATCAATTGTGTATGTGGGAGAAGGGGAGAATAGCATGAGAGGTAATGTGAGTGAGGGTTTGGGCGGTATGTGGAAGTCTACAGACGATGGAAAGACTTGGAAAAACATGGGCTTAAAAGAAGCTAGACATATTGTAAGAATTATAGTGCATCCAAAAAATCCAGATATTGTTTGGGTAGCCGCTATGGGACATTTATTTGGACCTAACGAAACAAGAGGCGTATTTAAAAGTACCGATGGTGGACAAAACTGGAAAAAAGTATTGTATGTCAATGAGCAAACAGGCGCAAGTGATTTAGTGATTGATCCAAGTAATCCTGAAATTTTATATGCTGGTACTTGGCAATTAATACGTACACCTTATAGCTTAGAAAGTGGTGGAGCTGGTTCTGGTTTATTTAAAAGTACAGATGGTGGAGATACTTGGACATCTATTAAAACCAATAAAGGATTTCCAAAAGGAGTATGGGGTATCACCGCTATTGCGGTAGCCAAATCAAATACTGATAAATTATATGCTTTAATTGAAAATAAAGACGGCGGTTTATATGTATCTGAAAATGCAGGTAAGACTTGGGAACTAGTGAACAGTGATAATAATATTCGTCAAAGAGCTTGGTATTATACAAAAGTATTTATTGATCCTGCTGACGAAAATAAAATTTACTGTCCGAATGTAAACTTTATGGTATCAAGTGATGGAGGAAAATCTTTTTCAAGTATGAGAACACCTCATGGCGATCATCATGATTTATGGATTGATCCAAAAAATGGTAAGCGCATGATTGTGGCAGATGATGGTGGCGCGCAAGTAAGTTTAGATGGTGCAAAAAATTGGAGTACTTTAATGAACCAACCTACTGTGCAAGTGTACCGTTTAAGTACAGACAATCATTTTCCTTATAGAGTTTTAGGTGCACAACAAGATAATTCTGCTTTTAGAATTTTATCAAGTACTTATGGTGCTTATATTGGAGAAAGTGATTTTGATGTTACCGCCGGTGGGGAGAGTGGCTATATTGTTGCTGATCCAACCAATAGTGATATTGTATATGGTGGTTCTTATGGCGGTTTAATTACAAGATATGATCACAAAACGGGAGAGAACCGTGTGATCAATGTTTGGCCTGATAATCCAATGGGTGCTGGTGCGGAAGCTATGAAATATCGTTTCCAATGGAATCATCCTATTTTCTTTTCTCCACATAATCCTAAAAAATTATACACGGCAGGTAATCATTTATTTGCTACTGAAAATGAAGGTGCAAGTTGGAATATGTTATCACCAGACTTAACGACCAATGATAAGAGCCGTCAAAAAAGTTCAGGCGGACCTATTACACAAGACAATACCAGTGTAGAATATTATTGTACCATATTTACTGCAGCAGAATCTCCATTAGAGAAAGACTTATTATGGACAGGTAGTGATGATGGCATCATTAATGTAAGTAAAGACGGTGGCGCTAGTTGGAAAAATGTAACGCCTAAGGATATCCCACAATGGATGATGTGGAATAGAGTAGAAATAGATCCAATTAGAAAAGGGACTGCTTATTTTGCAGGAACGCGTTATAAGTTAGATGACTTTACTCCTTATTTATATGTAACGCATGACTATGGCGAAACTTGGGAAAAAATTACGAGTGGTATTAATCCTATGCATTTCACAAGAGCCATTGTAGCAAGTCCAAGAAAAGCAGGCGTTTTATTTGCAGGTACTGAATTTGGCTTGTACGTTTCTATGAATGATGGAAAATCTTGGGAGCAACTACAATTAAATTTACCCGTGACACCTATTACCGATTTATTAATTAGAGATAATAATTTAATTGTAGGTACACAAGGACGTAGTATTTATATTTTAGATGATTTATCTTTTATTGAAAATTATCAAGCAACTAATGTAAACGCTTCAAAGGTATTTGCAGTGGCGAACACTTATCGTGTGCCACCTCAAATGGGAGGCCGTCGTAATCGTGGTGCAAGAACAGGTATGCCAGCCAATGTGGGCGTTAACCCTCCAAAAGGGGCGGTTATTAATTATTGGTTGAAGGATGCGAACGATAGCACGACTGTACAAATTGATATCTTAGATGAAAATAAAAAATTAGTTAGACATTTTAGTTCAAAAGAAACGGGCAAAGACAAATCTGGTATTGTAGTGGAGAATGGCTTTCAACAATTTACTTGGAATTTGTACCATAAAGAAATAGAGAAGCCTTCTGATGATTTAATATTATGGAATGGTTCAACAAGTCCAGTATTAGCAGCACCTGGTAAATACTATGCTAAAGTTAGTATTGATAAAGACTCTACTGTTTATCCTTTCGAACTCATTGCCGATCCTAATTATAAAGTATCTAATGCAGATTTAAAAGCACAGGAGCAATTCTTATTAGAAGTGGCTGCTAGTTTTAATACCATTATGAAGGCTTTAAAAGGCATTAAAGAAATTCGTACTCAAGTGCAAGTCTTACAAAAGAAAACCAAGGATTCTAGTTTCCAAAAGCAAAGCGAATCTTTATTAGCAAGTCTTAAAACTATTGAAGAGGCTTTACACCAAACAAAGGCGAAGAGTGGACAAGACGTTTTAAACTTCCCTATTCGTTTAGATGATAAATTAGCTGGTGTATTTGAATCTGCAGCCTCAGGCTATGTAGCACCTACTAAGCAAGTGAAAGAAACTTATATAGCATTGAAACTGCAAGTGGATGAGCAATTGAAAATGTATGAAACTATTAAGAAAGAAGGCGTGAAAGCTTTAAATGATGCGGTACATAAATTAATGATACCTATTATTGGAAATTAATACTTTCTTTTTGTAGAGATGATTAAGTTTGTCTTTACAGTATCTTATACAAAAAGGTCCCCCGAAAATCGGGGGACCTTTTTTTTATTCAAAATCTTTGTACAATAAATATTTTTTACGCATCAGCTTAAAAGCCGCTAAACCTGGTTGCCAGCTAGCTCTTATTGCTGCAGCAGATTGGCCTGATTTTAATTGTTCCATCAAAGTAGCGTTACCAGCTAATTTATTAAAGAAGTAGTCGGTGGCTAATTTTGATTTAGGCTCAATAAAAAAACTATCTTTTACAGGGAAAGCCTGGTACATCTCGATGATCAAATCTAGATCAATCCTATTAGACGCTTGTTGTTTACTTAAATCCCATCCATAGCAAGTCTGTCCATACAATTTTGAACTCATTGCACCCGTTCTTGGCCCAGGAATAAAGCTAAAACTTTTGCCTTGAATACTTGGGTGACCAATATGCGCAAATGCATGTGCAGTACCACGACCTTCACTCATTACTGAGCCTTCTATTAAACAAGTAGTTGGATACCAGTAAATGGCATTCATGTCTGGTAAATTTGGTGAGGGCGCAATATTAAAGGTATACATGGAACTATGGTCATAATTCTTGCATCCAATTACAGTGAATTGAATTGGACTTCCTGCTTTATTGATACTACTATCAGTTGGTGCTGTTAACCATTTTTCACCCACCAACATTGTTGCGTATTCGCCAATGGTCATACCATATACAGTGGGGATCGATTGCTTGCCAACAAAACTACTAAAGGGTTTTTCTAATACAGGCCCATCTACATAGTGGCCATTTGGATTAGGACGATCTAAGATAACCAACGGCTTATTATTGGCCCATGCAGCTTCCATATAGTATTGCAGCGAAGAGATATAAGTATAAAATCTTGTGCCCACATCTTGTATATCAAATAATAATACGTCTACATCTTTAAGATCTTCTTCACTTGGTCCGTATTTTTTCCCATAGAGTGAAACAATCTTTACGCCAGTGGCTTCATCTATGCCATCCTTAGTTTTTTCTCCTGCATCTGCAGTGCCTCTAAGGCCATGTTCTGGTGTAAATACTTTTTGTATTTGAATCCCACTTGCAAGTAAAGTGTCAATCAAATGTTTTTTACCTACAGTTGCAGTGTGGTTGGTAAACAAACCCACTCTTTTATTTTTCAAAAGAGGTAAATATTGTGCAGTTTGGTAAGCGCCTGGTAAAATAGGGGCTGTTTTTTGTGCCACAGTGTTTAAGCTAAAAAAAAGTAAAACACATGCTAAGCAAATCCAATTTTTGTTTTTCATATTTTATTTTAAATATTTTAACTTAAATATTTTCCAACAATAGGCATTCTTCTTCCTACTCCAAATGCTTTTGGCGATATCCGAATAATAGGACAAAACTGATTACGCTTGTATTCATTGTTGTTGACCATCTTAAGTGTTCTGTCTACCAAAGCATTTTCAAAACCTAATGCTTTTATATCATTGGGGTTGGCGCGTCTTTCGATATACTGGTAAAGTATTTGATCTAAAACGGCATAATCAGGTAAGCTATCGCTGTCCTTTTGATTCGGTCTTAGTTCAGCACTAGGCGCTTTTGTAATGATATTCGTTGGTATGATTTCTTGATGGCGGTTAATGTATTTGGCAAGTTCATATACTTGCAATTTATAGCAATCGCCTAATACCCCTAAGCCACCCGCCATATCACCATACAAAGTCCCATAACCGGTTGCTAGTTCACTTTTATTAGAAGTGTTTAATAAAATGTAGCCAAACTTATTAGCAATGGCCATTAATATATTACCCCTTGACCTGCTTTGTATATTTTCCTCAGCCAAGGAAAATGGTAAGTCCTTAAATAATGGGTTTAAGGTTGCTAGGAATTGTTCGTAAACTTCCTTGATGGGAATAACATCATATTTGTTATCCAAATTTTGACTCAATACAATTGCATCATTCACAGAATGATCTGTTGAATAGGGGGAGGGCATTAAAACCGCATGCACATTTTCTTTTCCCAATGCTTCGCAAGCAATGGCTAATGTAACAGCCGAATCAATACCGCCCGAGGATCCAATAATTGCTTTGGCAAATCCCATTTTATTAAAATAATCCTTCACGCCCAACACAAGCGCTTGATATACTTGTTCAATATTTAATGTGGGAATTAAAGTGTTTGGATTTAATTCTTTGTTAGGCAGGCGACTGGCCGGCTCTAATATGGGTGCGTTAATAGTGCCATCAGCATTGCATTCAAAGGTGGCTAAGGCTGATTCAAACATAGGAAGGGCGCCACATAAATTTGCATCTTTATCAAATACCAACGAACTACCATCAAAAATAATTTCTGTTTGACTGCCTACTGCATTACAATAAAATAAAGGAATTTTATATTTTAATACATTTGATTTAATCGTTGCTTTTCGATCTTCATCGTGTGTATAATCAAAAGGAGAAGCGCTTAGATTTAATAAAATGGTAGGGGCTTGCTCCATCATTTTATCCATCGGGCAAATACGGTACAATGGATTATCCCCTAAGTTCCAAATATCTTCACAAATAGTAATTGCTAATTTTTGTCCTTTAAATTCAATCACCTTCCATTCGTCTGCTGGTTCGAAATATCTGTTTTCATCAAAGACGTCGTAGGTAGGTAATAATGTTTTGTGAATTTCAGCAACTACTTTTTGTTCATACAAGAAAAAGGCAGCGTTATATAAATCCTTACCTTTTTTATTTGGGTTGCGTGCAGGACTTCCAATTAAAACCCCAATGGTATCGGCTGCTTGTTTGATTGCATCAATGCTTTGGTAGCATTTATTAATAAAATCTTCAAATTCAACAAAGTCCCTTGCAGGGTATCCGCAAACACTCATTTCACTAAACAATATCAAATCAGCACCTTGATTTTTTGCGGCTTCAATAGCGCCTAAAATCTTTTCGGTGTTTTGTTCAAAATTGCCAATATGATAGTTCTGTTGTGCAATGCAAATCTTCATATGGCAAAGGTCGGTTTTTAACAGAAATAACCTCGCTTTTTTTGTACTTTCGAGGATGCGTTTCCTAATTTTTATCTTATTTATCCTAATTATTGGCACCAGTTCCTGTGGGCGAATGCAAAATAACCCTGCGCAAAATGCCCCGGAAATAATTTTGCCTATGGAAAGGCTGGATCAGGTATTGTTTACTATGGATACCCTTCATATCAAGGATAGCTTATTGGGAATGAATACCCGTTATCCATTTATAAGTGAGGTATTGTTGCAGCAAATGTTGGCGATTGATTCAAACAATAGTGAAACAGCCTTGCTTAGTTTTTTAAATGCGTATCGACCCATTTTTACAGCCGTGCAAAAAATAAATGCACCTGCAAGCGCACATCCACAATTACAAGCCCTTTTTAAATACCTACACTATTATTTTCCAGCCTACCCATTGCCAAAAAAAATTATTTATTTTATTGGGCCTATAGATGGTTTTGGGAACTCAATTGGTTCGGATTATATGGCTGTTGGATTACAAATGTTCTTGGGGGATACTTCAACCTGGTATCAATCGGAACAATTTCAAAAATACTTTCCATCTTATATCAGTCGCAATTTCACACCCCGATTTATTCCCATTACTGCAGCAAAAAATTTAATACAGGATATGGCACCGAATAGTAGGGTAACGCGTGGCTTGATCATTGAAATGATTGAAATGGGAAAAAGGCAATATATTTTAAAGAAACTATTACCTGCATCTAATGATGCTGATTTATTCGGATATAGTGAATCACAATATGCGGCTACGATGAAAGCAGAACAAGATATTTGGAGCTATTTATTAAAAATGAATTTGATTTATTCCAAGGATCCTAAAGTGGCAAGGCAGCTATTAAGCGAAGGGCCTTTTAGTATTTATTTTGGGAACGAAATTCCTGGAAATGTTGGTGTATTTATAGGCTATCAAATAGTAAAATCATGGATGGAGCAACAATCTCAACTAGATCAATCAAATTTAGTAGCGTTGTTACAAATGCCGGCAGAAAAAATATTTACCGAAAGTAAATACAAACCTTAAAATAGTAATAAATGCTAGTTGAAAAACTAGTTTAGTTTGACTGGGGCCACCATTTTAAATGATGGAATATTAACATGAATAAGCTCCTTCGTATCGATATTCTCCATAGTGTAGTGTCCTTGCATTTTTCCTAACTCACTTTTTAAATGACAGCCACTTACATATTGGTAATTTTGACCTGGCATGATTAAGGGTTGAACACCAACTACGCCTTCGCCTTCTACTACACGAAATTCACTATTGCTATCGTATACTTCCCA
>ERZ767114.1631-NODE-1631-length-10595-cov-3.748812_pt1 | contig 10595 bp, 8 predicted proteins | sample MGYA00374952_ERZ767114 | MGnify/ENA primary metagenome ERZ767114 (study PRJEB28939, sample SAMN06267156) | marine metagenome | isolation source: Columbia River Estuary | place: USA:Columbia River Estuary, USA | collected 2012-05-05 ...
CAGCGGTTCAAATCAATGCTGCCCCAAACCCGCTCGGCTTCCCGGGCGCCGGCAGCAACTCTCCCGGCGGCACTGCACCTCCAGCCCCGCCGGCCCCTCCCGTTGTTGATCCGCCAGAAACGACGGACGTGAATCCATGAATCCGTCTCAAGTCCCGCTGCGAAACATTCCCCTCATGCAACCTCGCTGAGATACTTCAAATTTTTCAACCTCATGAAAAAACAGTTCTTTCTAAGTCCATTAGCTCTTATCATGGCCAATTCCTCGCCAGCCCAAAGTCTCTATGACATTGGCGAGGATTCCCAGGAGTCTTTTCCTCTCGAGTGGGTAGCTGGCGCAGACATCATCTATGATGACAACGTTCTTCCCGGTGCTGATACCAAGGATGCATCATTCGCCATTAACCCATCCATCGCTTTAGCCACACGAGCGACTACTCCCCAGACGGTATGGGATATCAAGGGGTGCCTTGGTTTTATTTATTATTTTGACAAACCCATTGGCGCGGGTGGTGAAGACATCAACAGCCAATCCCGGTTGACTGCTGATCTGATCCATAATTTCAGCGAGAGAATTCGGTTTGTGAATCACAGCCTTGTGGCCTACGAATTAGAGCCTGCTTATTCTTACGGCTACGCGACATCGCGTGTTCTTGGTGCCTACACCACTTGGTCCACGGACAACGCTGTCGGCTATCGCTTCACGGAGCGTGTCGGAAACTATTTCGGCTGCAGGGTGATGAATACCACCTACTCCGATGCTGAGGACAATGACCGTTTCAATTGGGAGCTTTACACTCAGTTCCGCTACCAGTTGTCCCCGCAGGCTGTTCTGACCCCTGAATACCGTTTTTCCCAGCTTGAAGCAAACGGTGTGGCCTCGGACTCTACGAACCACTACTTGACGTTCGGCGCAGAGAGGGAATTCAGTTCCACACTCAAAGGAGTTTTTGCAGCAGGTGTTCAATACCGTGAAGTTGACCAAGGCACTTCATCGAGTAGTCCATATCTCCAACTCGCAATCAATGCGCAGGTGAACAAGGATTTCACGGTCCGTGCATTCACCCGCTATGGTATCGAAGCTTACGATACCGTGTTGACCGACCCGGATCCGGCAATTGGTTTGGTGGAGTTCGATGACAAGAAAACGCTGAGGATCGGGCTGTCTTCAGACTATGTGATCTCGCCGAGTTTGTCACTGAAAGGCGGACTGGATTACACTCCCTCCTCATTCGAAAAAGGGCGTTCGGTTGCAGAACCGGCCTACAACGGAAGCATCTCGGATGCCTATGAAAATTTGCTGAATGCTTATGTCGGATTGAATTTTAAAATCAATGAAATTTTTTCGATCAATAGCTATTACACCTACACTAATTCTTCATCTGATGTTTCAGATAGGTCTTATGATCGCAACCGAATCAGTGTGGGTGCCAGTGCCAAGTTTTGATAGCTTTTGCACCGATCACCCATTTTGATTCGAATATTGCTTTCCTGATTCGAGATCCCGTAATGTTTTTCATTACGGGATTTTTTTGTCTGGAATGTCGCTGAAACTGTGAAAAAATATCTGCAATGAATTTACCAACCCCGCAACAAAACGAAGCCGCGCTGCATGCCGTGGACTATTGGCAGGTTATTAAAAATCGCTATGGGATCATTCTATTAACCCTGTTGTTGGTTTTCATGACCGCCGCGGTGATCACGTATGTGATGCCCAAAAAATATGAAAGCTCAGCGACGATCGAGGTGAAACCAAGGTCAGTAGGGCAGTCTCCATTCGAGGGCGGAAACAGTCCTTCATACGGATCGAGTCCGATGACCGCTCAATTTTTTGGAACGGAGTTCGAGAAGATCAAAAGCAGTAACTCGCTTGCCAAGGTCGTTGAAAATCTGGAATTGGTGAACAAATGGAGCGTTGATAAGGAAACGGCGATCCGGATCTTGAAGGGGATTGTAAATACCCAGAATATTCGAGGCACGGATCTAATTTCAATCACCGTGCGCCATACCGATAAGGAAGACGCGCGGAATGTCACCGCCGAGGTGGCGCGTGCCTATAAAGTTTACCGAACTGAAATCGAAAGTCGCGACTCAGACAAGGGCTTATATGAATTGAACAAGGCGGTTCGAGACCAGGAGGACAAAGTGGAAGAGCGGCGAAAGGTGCTCGCCACAATTGTAAGGACCAAGGGCATCATCTACAAAGGGCAGGATTCCTTTTATGGCCAGTCTGGTGTTGATGAGGATCAAGGTGCCCGGACGGCACTTCAAACTTATAATCAGCTTGAGCAGGAAAAGATGCAGCTTGAAAGCCAGATCAACAGTCTCCTGAAATACGATAGTGATCAGTTGATGGTATATGCGGCGGGGCTTAATTTGCCTGACAATATCATCAAGAATCTACTTCCTCAGTATAACGACGCGAAGCGGACTCTCGACACCCTTAAAATCAACGGTTTAGGAGTTAATCATCCCACGGTTTTGGCCGCGGCGGATCAAATCAAAACCATGAAACACCAACTTGACGAAGGTGTCGTCAACTTGAGAGCCACGTTACAGGCGCAGTTGGACATGGCTGCGGATCGGTTGAAGAATGTTGAGGTCTTGAAAGACGACTCGCGTGAAGAGGCCATCAAACGCGGACTTGATGCTCAGGATTACGTTGATGCAAAAAGGGATTTCGAGACCGACCAGCAATTGCTACAGTCGATGAAGCTGAAACAAATCGGTAAGAACATCACCGATAAAATGACAGATGAAAGTATTGTGGTTCATGAAGAACCACAAATTTCTCAAAGTCCAGTGAGCCCGAATGTCACCCTGAATCTGGTTCTTGGAGCTGTGGTTGGATTGATCTTCGGAGTCGGCATCGCGTTCTTCTTGGAATATCTTGATACTTCAGTGAAGAGTCTCGAAGATGTGGAACGTTATCTTCAGGTTCCGGTTCTCGCGGTAATTCCGAAAGATGTGGGAATTCTCCACAAGCAAAGTGGAATGAGTCCCGACGCGGAAGCTTATCGAATTCTGCGGACAAACATTGAGTTCAATCGCAAGAACCCGGAAGACAACGCCATCACGGTGGTGTCGGGTGGTGCTGGCGAAGGCAAGTCAACGACCCTGGTCAATCTCGCTTATATCTGCGCCCAAGGGGGATATACCACGTTGATGATCGACGCTGACTTGCGCAGACCCCGGTTGCATACCTTTTTTGACATCAATAACTCGGTGGGTCTGACAAATTACCTGACGACGGAGTTGATGTTGGAAGACGTGATTCTTCAGACACCGGTGGACAACCTGTATTTCATGCCTTCTGGTATTTTGCCTGCGGATGCCGCGGGTATCCTCAACTCACGGCGGATGACCGAGTTGATTCAGGACGTCAAGCAGCGTTTCGACCTCGTGTTGGTGGACAGTCCTCCAATTCTCGGAGTCAGCGACGCGTCGGTTCTTGCGAGTGAGGTCGATCTTACGATGATCGTCGTGCAGCACCGGAAATTGCCACGAAACATGCTTCTCCGCGTGAAACAGGCGGTGGAGAACGTGGGCGGAAACGTTATTGGCGTGGTGCTCAACAACGTCGACGTTCGGAGTGACAGCCAGTATCAATATTATACCAGCTATTACACTTACTATGCCCCGGCCGAGTCCCAAATCGGGCCGCCAGTGGCGGCTTCCAGTCCAGTCAAAACACAGGCTGGTGCACGTGAAAATGATTCAGAGTTGTATTAAAAACCCGAGCTTTATACCTATCATGAACTTTAAAAAAACACTCGTTGGATTTTTTCTGATGATTGCCTTCGCATTGCCTTTGTTCGCACAGATTGAGGCGGGCAAGGCGATCCAGATTACCATTTCAGGGGTGCCTTCCGAAGAAAAGGGACGGATTGATGGAATCTACCCGGTTTCCGATGCCGGCTTTATCAACATGCCCTTCATCGACACGGTGCGCGCCGCGGGTTTGAGAAACGAGGACTTAGCGGTTGCTCTCCAGTCGCGGTATAAAAGTCTTGGAATCTATACCAATCCCACGATCCAGGTGATTTCAAATGCAGGCAACAGTATCGATCAGCAAACGGTCTATCTTGGAGGTCAAGTCCGAGGCCCGGGCCCCAAGCCGTTTACAAAGGGTTTGACGCTGTATCAGGCTATTCAGGCAGCTGGAGGTCCGACGGAGTTCGGAAGCATGAAACGAGTGAAGCTGTTCCGAGGCAGTCGTCAGACGGTATATGACCTCACCAAGTCACAATTCATGAGTGTTCCTGTTCAGCCAAACGACACGATTGAAGTTCCTCAGAAAGGCCCGTTTGGCAATTAACCGTTTAGGTGGCTTCAATGCGACGAAGCGAGACTTACACCTTGGGAATCAAACTCGTTGTGATGGCGCTACTTACGTCGTCAATTGTGGGATGGTCCTTTGAGCTCCCATCGAAAGCACTTGGAGACCTTGGCTCTGAGGAGTTTCGGGAACGGGAAATCGCCCAAGTCGAGCTGCTTGCTTGGAGTCGAAAGCAGCCTGAAGCGGCGATGACCGAGCTCTTCAAGCTATCGCAGGAGGCGGAAGATCCGGAAGTCAGGCAGCGTTGTCTGACTGTCCTTCGCGATCTCGTCATCGACGAATATTCGAGGGAGGGTGAGGGTTTTATCGGAATCGCTTTGAAAGACGAGATTTCAAATGTTCCGGGCGACCTTAAGCCGCGCAGGGTGATTCGAGTGACGGAAGTGCGGTTGGATACACCAGCCCGGCAGGCGGGAATTCTAATGAACGATCTGATTGTTGGATTGAATGGCCAGGTCTGGCATGACGAGGATGCGTCGCTGCCATTTCGCGAAAAAATCCGGGCGATGAAGCCCAACACGAAAGTGGATCTGAAGGTGCTCCGTGAGGGAGAATTGGTCGATTGCAAAGTCACCTTGGCTAGACGCCCGGTGCTGGCCGACAGGCCGTTTTTCAATGGTCAGAATTTTGATCCCGAGGCCAGTGAGCGGGCCGCCAAGGATGCATATTTCCGTCGTTGGCTGAGTCAGCGAAAGTTCCCAAAGTGAAACGGATCCAAGTTTTTAGAAATCGACATCGCTGAAAGTCGTGGCACTTTCTTGAAATATCTTCAATCCCGTCCCGTTTGATTTTCATGACAAATTCCTGGTTTCGAAAAGCAGCCACTGCTGCAGCATTTGTTGTCATTTCTTGTTCTGCATGGGCACAACAAGCCGATTTCAATGAGGTTGGCAGGCAGATGGCAATCATGTTGCAAAACAGCCACTTTGCCCGGTTGCCGTTCAATGCGGAACTCAGCCAGCGTTTTCTGGATGATTTCCTCAAAGACCTCGATTCCCAGCGGCTTTATTTCACGCAGGAGGACGTGGATGGTTTCAATGTGAAGTACGGCGAACAGATTCACACGCTTTTGTTGCATGGGAACAGCATGCCTGTCGCGACCGAGATTTACCGGGTATTTGAAAAGAGGGTTGAAGAGCGCGTTGCGTTTACCGAGAAATTGCTGAAGGGGGCTGATTTTGATTTTTCAGCAAATGAATCGGTGATGTTGAGTCGGAAGGACGCGCCATGGCCGAAAAATGACAAGGAAGCCGGCGACTTGTGGCGCGGTCAGATCAAAGAGGCGGTTCTGGGGGAAACCTTGCGCCGTGAACTGCTGACCAAGCTGTCGAAGGAGCAGGGAAAGGCCGATCCGGGAAGTGCTGATCGAAGCCCGAAAGAGAAGGTTTCACTCCGGTATAAGCGGTTTCTCAATAGCGTGAAGGACGTCGATGACGAGGAGATCGCCAACTATTTCCTCAGCTCGATAGCCCGGGCTTATGACCCGCACACGGATTACATGAGTTTCCGAGAGATGAATCGGTTCAAGGACGGGATGAAAAACGAACTGGTGGGTATTGGCGCCCTTCTCCAAGGCGAGGAAGACGGCGCGACCAAGATCATGGGCATCGTGGTGGGTGGGCCAGCGGATCGTGAAGGGACTCTCAAGCTCAATGATCGTGTGGTGGCCGTGGATACTCTCAACACCGGCAAGCCCGAGGACATGACTGATATCATGTTTATGAAAATCGATAAGGTGGTTGATTATATCCGGGGAAAAGAGGGTTCAACCGTCGCGCTGAAAGTCGAGCCTGCGGGTGGTCCTCCCGGAGAAACTAAAATCGTCGTCATCCAACGAGGCAAGGTGGAGATGAAGGATGAGCAGGCAAGCGGTGAGTTGATAGAAATGAAGGGCGATAACGGTGCGAGCCGCCGTCTCGGCGTCATCACACTGCCATCCTTCTATGCCGATTTCGAGGAAGGGAAAATCCGCTGTTCCGTCGATGTCGAGCGAATCCTCAAGCGGTTGACCGAGGAGAAAATCGACGGGCTCATTCTGGATCTTCGTAACAATGGCGGTGGCTCGTTAGAAGAGGTTCGGCGGATGACCGGATTTTTCATCGATAGCGGACCGGTGGTGCAAGTGAAGAACACGTTGGGCCAGGTTCAGGTGAAGGATTCTGATGGCGACAAGCCGATCTACACGGGGCCGATGGTGGTGATGACTGATAAGAGCAGCGCTTCGGCGAGTGAGATTCTGGCAGGAGCTCTTCAGGATTTCAACCGCGCGGTGATTGTCGGGGATTCCTCGACGTTTGGAAAAGGAACGGTGCAACAACCGATGGACATCGGCCGGATGTTGCCGCTTTTCGCCGCGCGCAACCGGGCTGGATTCTTGAAAGTGACAATCCAGAAATTCTATCGTCCATCCGGATCGTCGACGCAAATGGACGGCGTCGCCGCCAATGTTGCGATCCCGAGTTTGGCGGACGCGCTGGATGTGGGAGAGGCGTTTCTTGATCATCCGCTGCCACATGACCGCATTCGCCCTGCTAGTGATTTCAAGCCGTTTGACGCACAAGCGCTGTTCGTCCCGCGCTTGAAGGAGTTGAGTCAGGAGCGACTGAACGCATGCAAGGACTTCTCCTATGTGATTGAGGATGTGATGAAGGCCAAGGACCGGTTGAAAACCAATCGGCTGTCTCTGAACAAGGCGGCTCGCGAGAAGGAGCTTGCCGAATCCGACGCGCTTCAGAAGAGCCGCAACGCGGAGCGCCGGGCTCGGTTTGCCAAGATGAGCGAAGAGGATAAAAAGACCATGAACTTCTTCAAACTAACTCTCGAGGATCTTGAAAAGGGCGCGGATCTCAAGCCCTACAACCCTGCTGATGAAGGTGGGGAATACATGCGCCGCGCCAAGGATGAAACCGCCGATTTGGACGAAACTCCGAAGTGGCCCACCGGACTCGACCCCGTGAAACGCGAATCCATTTCGGTGCTCAAGGACCTGGTCGATATCACCGAGAACGCCCGGCTCGCTGGATTGTTAAAAGGCACCGCCGAAGTCCGTTGATGTTGGAGGTCGCTGAGAATCTATCGATCATCGCCGGGAAAATCTCCGACGCTTGCCTGCGCACGGGGCGGGATGTGAAGTCCGTCGAACTCATCGCTGTTTCCAAAACCTTTCCTGCCGGATCGGTGCGGGAGGCTTTCGAGGCGGGGCAGCGTCAATTCGGCGAAAGCAAAATTCAGGAAGCCGAACCCAAGATCGCCGGCTTGCCGGGTTCATTGCACTGGCATTTCATCGGCCGGGTTCAGCGAAACAAAGTGCGCAAGATGCTTCAGAACTTCGAGGTCATCCATGCGATTGATTCGCTGAGACTAGCCTCTTACACCGATGAAGTTGCGGGTGAACTGGGTTTGTTCCCCAAAGTTTTCTTGCAGGTGAATGTCGGTGCAGAGGCTTCAAAAGGCGGATTTGAGCACGATGTCTTGCGTGCGGAAATGGAAAGTCTTTTGAAGTTAGGCCGCTTGGAGATCATCGGCCTGATGTGCATTCCCCCGGTAGGACCCGATGCCGAATCCGCCCGGCCGTGGTTTGCCTTGCTGCGGGAAATCCGCGATGCGTTGGAGCTCGAGTTCGGAGTGATGCTTCCCGCGCTCAGCATGGGAATGAGCGGTGATTTTGAAGTGGCGATCGAAGAGGGTTCCACACACGTGAGGGTGGGATCTGCTATTTTTGGGAAACGTTCCTATCGGGTGGACGGGGAACTCGGATAAGGACAAAGATTCCCCATGACCTTGATTCTGGAAAACGCCACCGTGATAGGAAGCGAACTCGCCCTGTCGTTCGCAGATGGGTTTGAGGCTTATCTGGCTCTCCCCATGCTGCGCCGTGCATGCCCTTGTGCGGGTTGCCAAGGCGAGCCGGACGCCATGGGGCGCGTGCTCCGGCCGATGGTGGAGCACGGGCCGCGGGCCTTTGAGCTTGAGAAATTCGAGACGGTTGGTGGCTATGCCATTCAGCTGTTTTGGGGCGACGGTCACTCCACTGGGATTTTCAGTTATGCATATCTGCAAAAGCTCGCTGAGCTGCCTCCGGCGTAGAATTCTTCCTCAGTGTTTTCCGCTCGAAATGACCTGGCTTCATTGCCGCTTTTTGCCGAGCGAGAGGTGACGGCGCTCGCCGCGGCCGGTTTTAGCACCGCAGCGGAAGTGCTCGCGCATTTCCCCAAGCGTTACGAGGACCGGCGGCAGTTCGATGCGTTTCCCAATCAGGCGGCACCCGCCGCCGTATGCCTGCGCGGCACGGTGATAGACGCTGCTCTGCGGCATTTCGGGCCGGGCAGGCGCTATTATGAAGCGGTGGTGATGGATGGTGCCGGCGGCGTTTTCGGTTCGGGGAAAATCACCTGCCGGTGGTTCAACATGCCTTTCATCCAGAAGGTCCTGGCAGCGGGGCAGGAGGTGAGTCTCTATGGAAAAGTGAAGGATGCGAACGGACGTCTCATCATCGACCACCCGGAATTCGAGGTGCTGCGGGATGACGATTCGACATCCATTCACCTCGAACGGATCGTTCCCATCTACAAGAACATCTCCGGAATCGCCCAGCGCCGCTTGAGGGAAATCATCCATCTGTTATTGCTCCAAATCGACCCTTCGACGCTGGCCGTGGATCATGGGGCGGATGATCCATCTGTGAGGGCGCGGGATTTCAGGGACGTGCATTTCCCCGAATCCTTGGAACAGGCGAAGGCGGCCCGCCGGCGGTTTGCGTTCGAAGAGTTCTTCATCTTGCAGCTCAACGTCGCGTGGCGGCGTTCCCGCTACAGCGAGCAAAACGGCCGGGTGTTGGGGAAGAGCACTTCGTTCCTGAAGCAATTTTACACGAGTCTTCCGTTTGACCTCACGGAGGCGCAGAAGCGTTCTATCAGGGAAATTCTCGCCGACATGCGGGTGGCCCGGCCGATGAACCGGCTGGTGCAAGGCGACGTGGGTTCCGGGAAGACCTTCGTGGCGATGGCGGCCATGCTGTTGGCCATCGGCTCGGGTTGCCAAGCCGCGTTGATGGCTCCCACGCAGATTCTGGCAGAGCAGCATTATCTGACATTCCGGCGCTGGCTGGAGCCTTTGGGAATCCGCGTCGCGTTGAAAACTGGCAATCGTGATGAAGGGAGTCACCTCGAAATCGAAGGCGAGCCGCAGATCATCATCGGCACTCACGCGTTACTTTATGATTCGGTTTCGTTTCGGGATCTCGGGCTGGTGGTGATCGACGAGCAGCATAAATTCGGCGTGGCGCAGCGGGCGTCGCTCATCCGCCAAGGGATCGTGCCGGACGTGTTGGTGATGACGGCCACCCCGATTCCGCGGACTTTGACGATGACGATTTATGGCGACCTCGACGTGTCGTTGCTCGATGAAAAGCCGCCCGGTCGTGGCAAGATCATCACCGCCGTGCGGATCGCCGCGAAGCAAACGGACGTGACCAAGTTTGTGAAGGACCAGCTTGCGCAAGGTCGCCAGGCCTATCTCGTTTATCCGTTAGTGGAGGAGAGCGAGACGTTGAAGGCCGAGTCCGCCACCGAGGCGTTTGAAAAATGGAAGAAGCGTTTGGGCTCCCATGAGGTCGGGTTGATCCACGGCAAACTGCGCCCGGAGGAAAAGGAAGCGGTGATGCGCCGGTTCCGCGAGGGTGAGACCGCAGCGCTCGTTTCCACCACCGTCATCGAGGTGGGCGTGGACGTGCCGAATGCGAACGTGATGATTCTTCATCACGCCGAGCGCTTCGGGCTTGCCCAGCTTCACCAGCTCCGCGGACGCATCGGCCGGGGCGGGCACAAGAGTTACTGCGTCTTACTAACTGACGGCAAGAATCCCGAGGCTTTGGAAAAACTCCGGGTGCTTGAGCGGAGTTCCGATGGATTTGAAATCGCCGAGGCGGATCTCCGTTTACGCGGTCCCGGCGACGTGCTGGGGACGGTGCAAAGCGGCTTGTCGGATCTCCGCTTCACGGATTTCCTCGGCGACACCGCGTTGCTGCGAGAGGCGCGCGCGCTGGCGGACCGGGTGCTGGCTGAGGATTCCCGTTTGGATGGAATCCATCAGAAAATGCGAACCCTGATCCAGGCTCCTGACGAGAGCTCGAATCTGCCGAGCACCGCCTGACGCGGCGTGCTCAGACGTTGAAGCGGAACTCGACGACGTCGCCGTCTTTCATGACGTATTGCTTGCCTTCGATGCGGACTTTGCCCGCGACCTTGGCGGCGGACATG
>ERZ767114.1632-NODE-1632-length-10586-cov-3.418594_pt1 | contig 10586 bp, 2 predicted proteins | sample MGYA00374952_ERZ767114 | MGnify/ENA primary metagenome ERZ767114 (study PRJEB28939, sample SAMN06267156) | marine metagenome | isolation source: Columbia River Estuary | place: USA:Columbia River Estuary, USA | collected 2012-05-05 ...
CGATGAAACGCCAGACATTTCCTATACACCAGACTGGTTTGTTCTGACCAACAATACGGCCATGTCACCAACAGCGACACCAACGAATACAGGTGGTGCGATTCCATCGGGCATTGTCGACTCTGGATACATTGTTGGTAAGTACACCTCAATCGCCCTTGATTCAAATGGATACAAGCACATTTCGTACTATGACTCTTACAGTGGCGATCTCAAATATGCTACTGACAAGAGCGGCACTTGGGTGGTATCAACACTCGACCAAACCGGAGATGTAGGTCAATATACTTCTATAGCAATTGATTCGAATGGCTATGTCTACATATCATACTATCATGTAGGCTCTAGCAGTCTCAAATATGCTACAGACAAGTCTGGTTCTTGGGTTTATCAAACGTTGGACAATTCAGCAGATGTTGGTCTATATTCGTCGTTAGCACTTTCATCAACTGATAAAATATATATCGCATATTATGATAATACAAATTATGATCTTAGGTTGGCAACCAATGAGAATGGTTTCTGGTCTACATCTTCACCTGACTCCTCTGGAATTGTGGGCTCTTACACCTCCATCGCTCTTGATTCCAACGATGATGTGCACATTTCCTATCGTGACACTACAAATGACGGCCTCAAGCATATTACCGATAAGAGTGGTTCTTGGGTCACCACTTCAATAGACTCTTCGGGAGGGGCTGGTTATGGTACCTCCATCGCCATTGATTCCAATGATGATGTGCACATTTCATATCGTCAAAATACCTTGCAAGACCTCAAGTATGCGACTGATAAGAGCGGCTCTTGGGTCATCACTACGATCGATGCCTCTGGAAACGTGGGGGCATTCCCTTCCATCGCCATTGATTCCAATGATGATGTGCACATTTCTTACTTACATCTTGGTTATCACGACCTAAAGTATGCTACTGACAAGAGCGGTTCTTGGGTCACCACTTCTCCGGACACCGATGGAGTCGTGGGCTATTACCCCTCCATCGCCATTGACTCCAATGATGCAGTTCACATTTCTTATCATGCTAATTCCCAAGGCCTCAAGTATGTCGGTTTCGATTCTTCTTCGAATATTCTCGGCTATTCGATCAGTCCAGACCTGCCTGCAGGATTGGATATTAACCTGAATACTGGTGAAATCTCTGGAACGCCAACTGAGTTGTCAACCAACACGACCTACACGATTACGGTACGCAACTCGGGTGGAGCGAACACGGCGACCATCACCATCGAAGTTCTCGACCAGTTGCCAACGCTTTCCTACTCACCAGAGAATTTGACGCTCACGAAGGGACAATCAAGCACCGATTTGCCGCTGAGTGCAACGCTGGCTGGTACGGGTACGATCACCTCATGGGCCATCAGTCCAGCACTGCCAAGCGGTCTTTCATTCGGTACGAGCAATGGAACGATTTGGGGCATTCCAACCGTTCTGCAGACATCACCAGTTACTTACACCATCTGGGCCAACAACAGCGGTGGTTCGTCTTCAGCAACGATCAACATCACTGTGAACGATGAGGCTCCTAACATCTCGTATTCACCAGATTGGTTTGAATTGACCAACAATACAGCCATGTCACCAACAGCGACTCCGACCAATTCCGGTGGTGCGATTCCATCAGGTATCATCGACTCATCAGCATACGTCGGTCAGGAGTCATCAATAGCTGTTGATTCAAACGGTTTTACCCACATTGCGCATTATGATGCTACGAACGTCGACCTCAAATACACCACTGACAAAAGTGGTGCTTGGGTTTCAACCACCGTTGACGTTACAGGGCTTGTTGGCAAGTACCCTTCAATAGCACTTGATTCGAATGGTAAAGTACACATTTCTTACTTTGACCAAACCAATGAAGACCTCAAATTTGCCACTGATTCGAGTGGAGCATGGGTAATCTCCTCCATTGTAACGTCAAATGATGTTGGTAAGTATTCTTCAATAGCGATTGATTCAAACGATAAAGTCCACATCTCTTACTATGACGAATCTTATGGCTACCTCAAATATGTAACAAACAAGACAGGTGCATGGGTCGTTTCAAGTGTTGACTCAACCGGAAATGCAGGCTTTTACACCTCGATTGATATAGATTCTAACGGCCACTTACATATTTCATACGGTTCTACTGGAGGTTTGAAATATGCTACAAACAAGACCGGTAGTTGGGTCTATTCTGTTATCGATTCAACCAGCAACAGTGGATATCATAATTCCATTGGTGTTGACTCAAATGATAAAATACATATCTCTCATTATGACCTAAATCAAAAGGATTTACGATACTCAACCGACAAGAGTGGGTCTTGGGTCCATACAATTATTGATTCATCGGGAAGTGTTGGTTTCGATACATCATTAGCACTTGATTCCAATCAAAAATTACACATTTCATACTTTGACTCCACCGATGATTCGTTACTCTATGCGACCGATAAGACCGGTTCTTGGGTCATTTCTGTTCTTGATGAAAACGGTCAAGATGGTTCAATTGCAGTTGATTCAAGTGGACGAGTTCATGTATCGTATTATGATGATACAGTTGACAATCTTGCGTATGTAACGCTCGATAGTGCGTCGAATCTCTTTGGATACTCCATTGCACCAAGTTTGCCTGCCGGACTCAATCTTAACATCGGTACTGGTGAAATTACAGGCACACTAACTGCGCTTTCAACCAACACGACTTACACGATTACTGTACGCAATTCGGGTGGTGCAGACACGACAACATTCACCATCGTTGTCAATGATGTGACCCCAACACTCTCGTATTTACCAGAGAATTTGACACTGACCAAGGACCAATCCAGTAGCGATTTGCCGTTGATTGCGACACTGACCGGTTCGGGTGTCATCACCTCGTGGGAAATCAATGGCAGTCTGCCGTTAGGTCTCAACTTCGGTACAAGCAATGGAACGATTTGGGGTATCCCGACAGTCTTGGAACTCACTGCAGTCACCTACACCATTTGGGCGAACAACTCAGGTGGTTCTACTTCTGCAACCATTAACATAACAATCAACGATGAGGTTCCGACGCTTTCATACTCATACAATGATATCGTAGGGACAATCAATGTTGGAATTAATCCACATTCAAGCCCAACAACCGCTGGAGGAACAATAACAAGTTGGGAAATTTCTCCAGATCCAGGTTCAGCTTTCCACTTTAACTCGTTTAATGGAGTCATTAGTGGTACCCCTGGCATTCTGCTAACAAGAACACAGTATACCATCTACGCAAACAACTCCGGTGGTTCAGCCTTTGCCTCCGTCAATGTGACCATCAACGATAATATTCCAATCCTCTCGTATTCACCAGAGAATTTGACCTTGTCCAACAATACGGTCAGTAGTGACCTTCCACTTGCTCCGACCTTGACGGGATCAGGCACAATCACTTTGTGGGAAATCAATGGTAGTCTGCCAACAGGTCTCAACTTTGGTACAAGCAACGGAACGATTTGGGGTATTCCTACAGTCTTGGAACTCACTGCTGTCACCTACACAATTTGGGCGAATAACTCAGGCGGTTCTTCTTTAGCAACCATCAACATCACTGTACTCCATGAAGCGCCAATGTTCACTTATTCATCGTACGATTTAATCCTGGAGAACAACACGGAGATGACAGCGATTGAAGCTACAGTCATTGGCGGAGACATCACTTCGTGGGATATTGAATCTTCAATTCCGTTGGGCCTGGTTCTCGGAACAACAAATGGGACCATCTTTGGAACCCCAACTGTGGTTCAAAGCATGACCATGTACCAGATTTGGGGCAATAATTCAGGCGGCTCTCACTCTGTCTTCATCAACATCACCATCTCTGATCCAATTGTCGATTTGGATTACAATCCAGAGAATGCAACATTGACGCGAGGCGTTCTCATGACGCCACTCAATCCAACACACAACGGTATCGTTGATAGTTGGGAATTGGAAGGAAATTTACCAACAGGTGTCACCTTCAATGACGGTCTGATTTCAGGTACGCCTTCTGTGAACATGACGCGGACAACTTTCATCGTATGGGCAAATAACAGCGGCGGTTCTTCATCGCACACGGTCAACCTCACCGTATTGGAACCGATTGTTACACTGGATTACAACCCAGAGAACATCACCATGGTTCGAACCATTTCGATGACAACACTTCATCCTACAGTAACTGGTGGAAACGTTGAGACATGGGGCATTCATCCATCGATTCCAGCTGGATTGAACTTTGCTGATGGTGTTCTCTCTGGTATACCGACTGTGAATCTGACACGAACGACATTCACCATCTATGCCAACACGACTGGTGGTTCAACAACGCATACAGTGAATCTCACGATTCTTGAACCGGGTGTTCTTTTGGAGTATAACCCAGAAAATCAAACATTGGTCCGAGGCGTTCCAATGGTGACCATGACACCAACAGTTACCAACGGAACAGCGGAATCATGGAGCATAGATCCAGAATTACCAGACGGACTGGCCTTCAGCAACGGTATCATCAGCGGAACACCAACAGTCAACATGAGCCGCCAAACGTTCACCGTTTGGGCGAACACGACGGGTGGTAACTCATTCCATACCGTCAATTTGACCATCGATGAACCAATTGTAACATTGGATTACAACCCTGAGAATCAAACGCTCTACAGAGATCTTGCAATGGTTTCCATGCATCCAATTGTAACTGGCGGAAATGTCTCAACATGGGGCATCTCTCCACAACTATCTCCTGGACTGAATTTTGCTGATGGTGTCATCTACGGTACTCCTTCAACAAACTATACGACCACAATGTACACGATTTATGCGAATACGACAGGTGGTTCAACCAATCATACAGTCAACCTCACCGTCCTTGAGCAAGCTGTGGAATTCCATTACACTCCAGAGAACCAAACCTTCACAAGAACCGAGGCAAGCGTCCTTTGGAGTCCAACAGTCTCTGGAGGTATTCCTAACACGTGGCAGATTGACCCATCTCTTCCAAATGGTTTGGTGTTTGATAATGGTGTCATCTCTGGTACGCCGCTTGTCAATTTAACACGTACACAGTTCATCGTTTGGGCGAACAACAGCGGTGGAAATACCTGGGCTTCAATCAATCTCACCATCAACGAACCTGAGCCTGAAATCGACTACGATCCAAGCGAATTAGTTCTCACGCGTAACACGACAATGGCAATCTTGCAACCAAATGTTACGGGCGGAGTGGTTGATTCATGGGCAATCGAACCTGAACAACCATTGGGCTTAACCTTCCTCAACGGTGTCCTATCAGGAACACCTGAAGCAATTCAAGGCAAGACACAATACATTGTTTGGGCGAACAACAGCGGTGGTTCGTTAATGGCGTACCTCAACATCACTGTGCTTGATATCATTCCAGAAATCTCCTACACGCCGTTCAACGTAACTCTGACAAACGACACGAGCATTCTTGACATGATTCCAATCAATCTTGGCGGACCTGTCCTTACATGGGACATCTCCCCAGAACTTTCTCCTGGCTTAGAATTCAACGACGTAACAGGACAAATTACGGGAACACCGACAGAAGTTCGTCAACTGATTACCTACACTGTATCTGCAACCAATACGGGAGGAACAGCGACTGCACTGTTCAACATCACAATCCTTGACCAAGTTCCAATGATTGCTTACGTTCCATCTGATGCAGTCCTCCTCAACAATTCGAGCGTTCTTACCATGGAACCACTGTCCACCGGTGGAGCTGTTATGCTCTGGTCAATTACACCTCAACCATCTGCAGGCCTCCTCTTTGATACATCGACTGGTGAATTCAGCGGTATTCCTACTGAGATCATGAACCTCACATTGTATGAGATTACAGCCACGAATGACGTTGGTTCAATGACGGTAACAGTGAACATAACCGTCGAGGATTTGGTCTACAATCTCTCGCTTGGTCCAATCTATCTGCTCAATAATTCAGAAATGTCTGTCTTCGAGACAACCTCTTCGATTACAGGATCAATCTACGAAATCAGTCCTGACTTGCCAACAGGTCTCTTCTTTGGAGCAGACAATGGAACAATTTGGGGAACGCCAACGACTGTGATTCCGTTGACCAACTTCACCATCTATGCAAACAGTAGTCTGTTTAACGATCTCTTCGAAATTCAACTTGAAGTTCTAGAGGACACTGATTTGGACGGATTGCCAAATCAATTACCAGTTGATTACGACCCAATAGGCGGTCTGATTGAAGACTTGGATGATGATAATGATGGATTCACAGATGTGATGGAAGGCGACTGTATCTCCGACCCATTGGATGTAACTTCTGTTCCAAGAGATCTTGATGGCGACTTCATTTGCAACCAATTGGATGATGACATCGATGGTGACGGCTTGTTGAATGATGTTGAAACAAACACATCCACCTTCGTTGATCAAAGCAACACTGGAACCGATTCATGGAATGCTGATACCGATGGAGATGGCATTTGTGATGGACCGACTGCTCCTGCTCTGCCAGTCGATTACTGTGAGGCAGGACCAGATGCATTCCCGAACGATGCAGCTGCATGGCTCGATACAGATAACGACGGAATGCCTGACGAATTGGATGGAGTGTCAACAACAGGATTGATTGAAGATACTGACGATGATAACGACAATTGGACAGACCTGCAAGAAGATGACTGTGGTCAAACCGACTCTAAGGATGCCCTGGATATGCCTGTTGACAGCGATGGAGATGGAATCTGTGACTTCAACGAAGTTCTCTCAGTCATCTACGGTACTGGCGAATTTGAGTTCATACAAGGACAACGCAACATCTCAGTAATGCCAATCGTTACAGGAATGGCAGTTGATGTATGGACAATATCGCCTCGACTTCCATACGGCCTCTTCTTCGGTGGAGAAACACTCGCACGAACATCCTCTGGAAATGGAACCATCTACGGCGTTCCATTCGTTTCATCGAACCTCACAACCTACACCGTTACTGCACAGAATTTGTTGACAGGAAAGACCATGATGACGATGTTCAATCTTTCAATTGCTGAAGATTACGACCGTGATGGATTGGCAAACAATGCAACACGTCTCGGTATCTTTGAAGCTGATTTCGATGATGATGGTGATGGATTCAACGATTCGTTCGAATTGGAATGTGGTGGAAATCCATACAACCGTTCATCCGTTCCAAAGATTGAATCGAATGGAGAATGTTACGTATTCCGTCAATATGAAGAAGAACCTGAAAAGGACAAGAATCCATTCAAACCAATCTGCTTCCCAATCATCTTCCTCGTCCTCGCGTTCTTCATCGTCGTTCCAATTATCCTGACACGAAGAAAAGAGCGCGTAGGAATCCGTGCAGAACACGTGACTGCATCTCCAGCATTCATGAGCGGAACTGGAACACGAGAGGATCCATTCGTCGTGAAGAGTGCGATCTGCCCATACAATCGTAAAACAAAGAGCACAGAAACCATCCGAGTGATGGAAATGTCTCCAAAGTACGAATCAACCTTTGAAGAGACGTACGTTGAAGCGAATTTGAAGCGATTCGGAGCAGTTCCTTACGGCGGAATCCAAGATGGAATGGGATTACTCAGGTCGAATGATGATGGAACACTTCAATTCCAATTCACATTTAATGGGACCATCAAACCAAGTCGGCATGGAATGGTCTACAAGGCTGAAATGGTTCTTGATGACAAGACGTACTTCGTTTGGCACGTTGAAACCAAAGGCCAAAATCAGAAGTGATTGATTTCAGTAAGAGAACGTTTGGTTTTCAGTCATAGCGACAATCGTTTTCTTATACCTTCCTTCACATTTGCTCGTGGAGCTTCTCGACACGATATGACATCGTTGCGAAGGGTACCGTTCGTATAGGCTTCACTTCTTGGCTCTAAAATTCTAGGTACCAGGCATCCCAGCCAGACCTGAAGAGGATGCTGTCTCCTAAGACTAACAAATCCCAACCATCACTCATTGCGATAAATCCTTCTGGGTACCATTCGTCCTCTCCGTTTGAGCATTGATGCCAACCGTTATTCACATCCCAGAATTCTAGTTCTGTACCATCATTGCAAGTGAAATTACCAGGGAAGCCGGGATTATTGCTTTCATCCCAGTCTACTTCGTCACTACCATCAGAACAGTCTTCAATTCCGCCATGCTGGAAACTGTTTACGAGGGAGAATAAGATTTGTTCACCATTATCACATTGGAAATATTTGACATCAATTGTCTGAGATAATGGGTTGCTAATCCAATTATTTTCTAACTCTGTATCATGGATGAGCAACTGACCCCATGCTCTGAGGAAGATGTACTTGTCATAGACTACAACCTCCCCATCTATCCCTCCCTGGTCAGCAGGCGCCTCAGTCGTACTGTTGAGGAGTTCTGATTGATCGAATGTGGTAATATTGCGTATCTCTCCAGTCATCTGGCTCATCCCTACAACATGCGTAATAGGCGAATAATCATTTGACGAGTTTAGAGGGCGATAGGCAATGATTAGTTCCTCTTCTGTAATGTAAGTGTTTGGAGGGGTACTTGTCGGACCTAATTCCTGATTGTAGATTGAACCAACACATGAGTTGTAAATCAAGACAGATGACTGCCCAGTAGAGTAATCCCATTCAGGAATAAACAACATATCGCTGTTTGTTGCTCCGTATCCTTGTAAATCTCGATGTAAATCGAGGTTCACTTGATCTGGATGAATCTGCCAGACTGTTTGGTTGTCAAATGAATATTGGTTAAGATGATAGTAACCGCTCCAACCGATACTAGTGGCGAAAACTACGGCTTCGTCAGTAATGGATAGAATCTCCATAAACATCGTATTGTAATTATCTGACAGGTTTAGTTCAGTCAACTGTGTTATGCTAGTGCTATAGGAATCTTCTACACTATCATCGTCGCTTGAATCCAAATTGAGCAACCAAAGCTCAAGGTGATTGCCGGTTTCATCGCCATCAGATGCAACAAATACGATGCCATGCTCTGTAACTCCAACTTCACCGCACGATTGGCACCATACACCTTGGGTGTGATTGTATACCTCCGTAGAAGTTTCATCGTCGTTCATTACCCGTACTGTGTTGCTACTAAGAAAGAAATCATCTCCCTCAAATGTCCCTCCCCATTGGAAATTGTTTAGGTGACTGTTATCCGCAATACGCCAAGTCGTAGAATTTGACAAATCATGCGCAAATGTTGCGTATTCATAGGTCCTTTCTCCTTCAAGGACTTCTTCTGCCGAAAAGTAAAGAACGCCATTAATCTCTACTATCTCTTCGGCATAGGTAAATTGTATACCCTCTATGGCATGGCTATTGAGGCCACCCTCAATACTGAAACTCCATAGATCCTCTAGAATGAAATAAATGGTATCTCCAATAACTATGTGATTGTGATTAAGACCTATCTGAGAATCATAACTTCCCAATACGCCCATCGGCTCGAGCATCTCTGAGAAGTTGTATTCTTCTTGGACATCTTCTTGAGTGACAGGAGTATCTGTGTTATTCATGGTTGAATTAGAGCAGTCGTCTGCTTCCAGATTATCCTGTACTTCGCCAGTATCCGAATCGAAAGTACACGAACTATCGTCTTTTGTTGCATTCTCATCGTAGTTCAAGGCATCAGGGTTAGTGCACCCATAGACGTCTTCGATGATTGTTTCATCAGCACTATCTGTATCTCCAGTACAACCGGCAAGGGTAGAGGTCAATACTATCAATGCCATCATTGCTACTTTAGCGCGCATGAACTTCCATCGAAGTGGGCTATAATAATCTGTTCACGACATCTAAAAATTAGTTAAATAATTTGTATACCAAGGGTCTATCCGAGGACCCTTTGAATTTTATTTTCCGATATGAAGGGAATTCAGTGGGTCGATACAGACGCTACCCATTGCCAACCCCCATTGGCAAAGTGGCTCCTTTGAAATTCTCTCCTTGGGAAACGATTTCAACTAACCATGTGTAGAGGAATTCATGCCGGGGTCAGAAAATACCGACACCTCGTTTTGGAAAAGGAGATTACACCCTTCAGTTGTACACCAAGATGAGATAAGTAAGTATATCAAGCGTCTTTTCAAGATCTTTGTTTCCATTTGCATATTTACTCTTGTTTCGAACGCTTTAGAGATTATATCAACCCCCGACATGGTTCTTTTCCTTACTATTACTGCATTAGCCTTACTTTCAACATCCCCCTTCATTACACTTAGGTGCGTCAAAGTTGATACAGGTTCCATGATAATTATTGCAGAAGAGAAAACCTTGTTTACAGAATTTTCTGAAATATCCCACACACAATATCTCGAAGATGATGTAATTGGAATTAGCATTCGATTACGGAGAACAGATGTTGAGGGAGCTCGTAGGGATTATTGGATCGTATTAATTCGAGAAGGAGAAGATCCCATCAATCTGATTAAACCCTATGGGTGGAAAATGGTTTCTCAAATCGCAAATTCTATCGCATCAAGAAGTGGACTAAGATTAGATTTGGAACCTATTTGGTTTAATAGCATCAAAGACTAATATAATCTGATTAG
>ERZ767114.1633-NODE-1633-length-10585-cov-76.846212_pt1 | contig 10585 bp, 5 predicted proteins | sample MGYA00374952_ERZ767114 | MGnify/ENA primary metagenome ERZ767114 (study PRJEB28939, sample SAMN06267156) | marine metagenome | isolation source: Columbia River Estuary | place: USA:Columbia River Estuary, USA | collected 2012-05-05 ...
TATTGAATGTCTTGGTCATTTTTAACAGCAGCTATTAAACGTGTCAGTGCGTTATCGTAGTTAGCGTGCAACCCCTTAGCACGGTGCAATTCATCAAAAAAAACGGTCTGTGAATCAGGTGATTTTTGCATCGCACGCAATATGTCGAGGCACTGTACATTACTGCTGCCTTCCCAAATCGCATTAACAGGAGATTCTCGAAATAGCCGAGGCATATCCGTTGACTCCATAACCCCACTACCACCCAACACCTCCATCGCTTCATAGGCATGCTCAGGCGTTCGCTTACACACCCAATATTTTCCGATGGCGACCGCTATGCGTGCCAACAGCTGTTCTTCTTCAGAGGCGTTTGCTAATGCTTGCGCTCTGCCTATGCGCATCGACATCCACAGCGCAGCGTCACTTTCTATCGCAAGATCCGCCAACACATTGGTCATTAACGGTTGTGACGACAAATAGTCACCAAAGGCTTGCCTGTTGTCCGCATGGTAAATCGCTTCACTCAGCGCTCTGCGCATACCGCCTGCTGAACCCACCATGCAATCAAAACGGGTCAGCGACACCATTTGCAAAATATTGGCGATCCCACGACCCGATTCACCTATTTTCCACGCAAAGGTATCTCTGAGTTCCATCTCAGAAGTGGCATTGGAAACATTGCCCATTTTATCTTTAATTTGTTGGATGAACAGGCTGTTCTTGGATCCGTCTGGGCGCCAACGCGGCATCAAGAAACAGGTTAATCCTTTAGGGGTTTGCGCCAAGGTAAGGAAGGCATCTGACATGGGCGCCGAGACAAAATACTTGTGACCCGTTAGGACATAATGCTGCCCCTGGGTATGTGGAATCAGTTCTGCCTGTGTGGTATTGGTTCGCACATCGGAACCGCCCTGTTTTTCTGTCATTGCCATGCCAATGGTCACAGCGGTTTTTTCGCTGTCAGGCTTGTTGGCGCCGTCATAATGACAGGCCAATATCTTTGGCACCCAGGCTGCGGCAAGCTCAGGCTCGTGCATGAGCGTGGGTATGCACGCATGCGTCATGGTGATAGGGCAGCAATGGCCTGCCTCAACTTGGTTCTGCAAATAGAACAACGCCGTGCGCGTCAGATGGTGTTCCAATGTCGGTTCATTCCAGTCGAGCGCGTGGAGCCCCCACTGAGTCGACTGCGCCATAAAATCATGATAACTGGGGTGAAAATCCACCTGGTCTATACGGTTACCATAGCGGTCGTGGCTTCTGAATTCTGGTGGATGCTGGTTGGCAAGCCGTCCATTTTCTAACGCCTGTCTGCTGCCAGCAAGTGCCCCAAATTCAGACAACACAGTTGCATTGGCGCTACCACCAAACTGCGCGATCGCTTCTTGCAGCGGCCGATCAGTTGTATAGGCATTGCAGTCAGCCGGCACTGTTGGCTGATTGGTGACATCATGGGTTTCAACAGACATTGGCCTTCCTCTTTATCGCTAGATGATAGACAGCATTTTGGTTGCTACTGCACACAATTCTATTGCGATTAGTATAGTGGTTATCGCTCATGCATCGGCCATTATTCAATATCATGGCAGGCCTTGGTCCGCATCAGCAGTGATAGCAGCCTAGTCTCAACCTATATTACTTTAATTGCCCTTGGTCATTCACTAAGACAATTGATTGCCAGTGCATTGTCAAACAGACCATTCACAGCGTACTTTATAGACGCACTATCAGGTGACTAGGCTTGAATAAATCAAGGAGGAATGATGCTTCCAGGTCCCCAAAAAGCTATCTATTGCCCCTATTGCGAGCAAGTGCTGTCTTATCAAACGCTCTCTTCTGGTAACACATTTGGTGCCACACGGTGGTCTGACGGCAAGCAAGTTGCTCCGATGATGCCCCTGCCACCAGACATTGCAAAGTGCGCGCATTGCGCCCAATGCTTTTGGCTCGAAACCGCCGAGGCGTGCCATGATTGTGAACCAACGAGTCATTGGACTGGGCCCTTAATCCGAAAAGGGATACCCGTACCTCTGGTATCAGTACCCACAGAGCAAGATTACTATGACGCATTTTGTGCCGATTTCTTTGAAGATAAAGACCAAGAAATACGGGCGCGCATTTTGGCATGGTGGCGATGCAACGACCCACAACGATTGCCTAATCCCCCGCCGTTCGATTGGAAGGCGAGAAAAACCGAATTATGGCGCGATAACCTGTTAAGTTTGGAATACTTGTTAGATGAACAGACCGATGAACACTATTTGATGAAAGCCGAGATTTTCCGCCACCAAGGCTATTATGACAGCGCAGAATCCTGCCTTAGAGCGGTAAAAACGCCCGAGTTACAGGACATCGTCAGGCAAATGAAGCAATGGTGTGCCGAAGGCAATACACAGGTGCAAATACTACAATAAAGCCGCTCGTATGAGCGGCTGAATTAAAACGATTAGGCCAATAAACTGATTACCAGTTGACCTTCACGTAACGGGCTTGGATCTGTTTCAGACCCATAAGGCGACCGGGTATCATCTGCAAATTCACATTGGGTTTCGTATAGAAAACTGTTCCATACCGGTAAATTGGCACTGCACGGACATCTTCTTCGAACAGCGACAACGCCTCGTTAAAATGTTTTGTACGTGCGATGTAATTAGACTCCGTATTGGCAGAAGTAATATGGTCATCAAAAGCCCTTGAGTTTACAGTATCTAACAAACTATAGTATTTAAAAGGTGGGGCATCGAGATAAGACATGACATCCATGTAATCAGCGCACCAGCCATCTCTCTTGATGTCGTAATCTCTTTCGGCGAGATAGTCATTCCAGGTTAATTCGTTTAGCGTCACAGCAACAGGCAAGTTGGCTTCCAACAAGGTTTTCGCGGCAACAGCAGTATCCCAATGCACCGTGTGATCGATCTTTGGAGTAGTACCATCTAACAAGTATGTGCCGTCCCAATATCCATTAAAGGTGATGCTTAGCGCCAGTTTGTTAACGTCTGTAAATGGACCAGTTTGTCCATCGACGGCATCGAATGCTAGGACCTCGATCAAATCTCTGGCCTCGGCCATGCCCATATCCAAATAAGCTGGTTTGTTTAGCACCACTCCATTTTGGTTATTTGGGATCGTCGTAATCAATTCATACGCACCGTTAGGCATCAACTTGGCAATCATACTGGCCCGATCAGATGACAACACTTTGGCAACGGCCTTACGGACGGATAGATTCCCCATGGGACCAGTTGACGCCATATTGAAATCGTAAAGGTAGGCGCATGCCTTACCTGTGGGTCGACTTATAAGATTGCTGGCCGTTGCGGATAAATCATAACCGATAGCGACATCGATGCTCCCCGCGACCGCTAAGGTTTCAATTTCTTCAGCAGTCTTGTGAATGTAGTGAACCACTTCGTCGGCAATGTTGATTTTAGAATTCCAGTACATTGGATTTTTAACCAACTTCACTTGCTGATGCAGGTTTAGAAGCTTTGTAGGGTCGCCACCGGCATCTTTTACGGCACTGACTTCACTTTGCCAAGTTGGGTCTAGCATATAGGGGCCATTGGATACAGCAACCTCAGGCTGGTTCCATTTCGGCGTAGATATACGAGCCGATGGCACTGGCATGAAAATTATTTCCGACAACGCTATTGGCAAATAGCCGTTCGGCTTTGACGTTTTAATTTCAAGCACCTTGTCACTAACTGCCTTAAATCCCAAGGAATCTGCGCCAAGAGTGTCACTAATTACCGCTTCTGCATTTTCGATGCTGAGTAACACCAACATCTCTAAAGCTATGTTGTATTTAGGATTCCAACTGTCGGCGAGCATGTGGGAGGCAGCTACAAAGTCGGCAGCTATGACTGGCGCACCGTCAGACCAAAAGGCATCGTCTCGCAAGTAAAAAGTATGGGTCAAGCCATCTGAACTTGATGCCCAATCATAAGCAACACCGGGTGTAATGACACCGTTATGATCAACATTGGTTAGCCCTTCGTATATATTGCCCAGCAGAGGCGTCAGTGCCGAGTATCGATTATTACCGTAGGGGTTATAATCATTTATCACACCATTATACCCATCCCAGTCCTTACCAGCGATATTCAAGGTCAATACAGCTGGTCTGGGCAATATACGTTCGGTAACCTTTTTAACTTCGACTAATTTTTCTGTCAAGTTTGCTGCTGATGCGGTCACGTTTTCAGAGTCATAAACGATAGGCTTTAGTGCATCGACTATTTCTTGTTCAGTGAGCTCACCGTCTGCATCTTGTTGAACCGCCCTTGCAACTTGATTTAAATTGAGCCTAACAACATCGTCAACAATAATACCTAACTCCAAGGCGTCTCCGTCCTCGTCGGTAATGGTGTCGTCACTTGCGACCACTGTGGCAATATCATCTATCATCTCACCGATGGCATGGGCTACCACACGAGACACATTGTGTAGCTGCTTAGCATCCTCGTTTATGTCATGGTCTGCCACGAAGTCGCCATACAGTGCTGTTGTGCCATTGGCCAGGTTAAATTCTCTCGCGATGCTAAGCTCGACATCCGCTATATTTCGCGTTGGGTCTCGTTCCATGTCTGTTTGCACCAAAGTGGTGACAGGAGAGATAAATTCTCCTTTTCCAGGTGGGGCTGACAACACATAAGGCTTTGTAACGTTTTTGCCCGTGTCACCATCTACAGCCGTGGTAGGAACTATGACGATAATAGGATGATTTTTGATGTCTTGTGCATCTGCATGCAAACTATATGAACCATCATTGCCAGAAACGGCCTGTGGTTCATCTGGGTCACACACTTTATTGTAGTTCTTATCCAAACAGACTGTTGCGCCAGTTAAATAACCATCGGCAACCTTGCCCGATAGTATCGATAAATTAGAATCAATATTGGAATCTGGGGTAGGTGAGCCACAGGCAGCAAGCATAGACAGGGTCGTAAACAGCACAATGTTGCGAATCATCATTAAAGTCCCTTTTAAATTGATACTATTGAATATATCAACTGATGATTTCGATAAAGTGACACAAATCAAACTAGGTGCAACCACCAAAGAACCTGTTAAGTTTGGAATACTTGTTAGATGAACAGACCGATGAACACTATTTGATGAAAGCCGAGATTTTCCGCCACCAAGGCTATTATGACAGCGCAGAATCCTGCCTTAGAGCGGTAAAAACGCCCGAGTTACAGGACATCGTCAGGCAAATGAAGCAATGGTGTGCCGAGCGCAATACCCGTGTCATGCCATTGCTATAATACAAGATCAGACCACACCCATTGATATAGGAAACAGCCATGGCTGACCCCCAGTATGTTGAAGAACTCGACACCATTGACCGGATACAGGTGGTCACCTATCGACTCGGCATCACGCTTTGTGGTTTGGCTTTGTTGCTACCGGCCATCGACCAGTTTTACACTGGTGTCCTGTCCTATTTTCAGCCGGCACTCATGTTAGGCAGCATTGCGGTAGCTGCATCCCTCCATATTTACAGCAAGACGGTGCGCTATGCGCTTGCTCATGCTACCTGGCTTGCTTTAATCCTCTTTGCTTGTAGCACCTATTTTGACTGGCCTATTCATCAGGGGTGGGTCAATGGTTTGTTGCTCATTACAATGTCTGGCATCGCGTTTAAGGAACATTTTTGCTTCAAAATTCCGGGCTTAAAATACACCCCCGTGCTGCTATTGATGGCGACATTGGCACAGCTCGCCGAGCGCACCCACTTATTTGTGGGCGCCAGCCTGATTGCAGCAATCTTGATATTGTTTATGGCTGGAGCAAAATGGCGTATGCCTTTGCATTTTGATATTGGTGACAAGCGAAACTATCAGCAGTAGTGACTGCTATTCATTGCAATCACCATCGTTAAAATCCAGTGCCGCCAACATTGAGATGAGTGGGCCACACGCCAGTTTCGGCTAGGCCATTTTTACATCCTAGGCGAGTGCCCCTAACATTGAATAGACATTGCCACCCGTGAGATAGAGAAAATGCCCTTTGCAGAAACCGACCCGAACACACCCTGAGCGCCATAGTCTACACAATAATAATGGCACGAAAGTCATTGACGTTGGTGCGTGTCGGCCCAGTAACCACCAAATCGTCTAACGCCTGAAAATAACCATAGCCATCATTGTTCTTTCTGTAATCACTCACAGCGTTTCCCAGCCTAATGGCTCTTTTTAGCGTATCCGGGTAGACCAGTACGCCTGCGTTATCTTCAGTACCATCGATACCGTCCGTATCACAGGCGAGTGCATAAATCCCTGCGGCACCTTCGAGCTCAGCGGCCAGCGCCATACCGAATTCTGCATTTCGACCACCCCTGCCCTTGCCAGTCACGTGGACTGTTGTTTCACCGCCGGACAACAGGATACAAGGTCGCGTTACCGGTCCCTTACCAGCCACAATGGCGTTAACCAGTGCAACGTGATCCCGCGCAACCTGCCCACTATCCCCTTCAAGTCGATCACTGATAATGTGCACCCTATACCCTGCCTTTTTACCTGCAACAGCTGCGGCTTCTAAGGATATTTGTGGTGTCGCAATCAATGCATTTCTTGAAAACAGCGGGCTAATATGACTGTTTTGCAGGGTTTGTTCCGCAGCGTTATTCAAATGATCTTGAATCGACTGCGGCACCTCAATGCCGTAGCGAATGAGTATTTCTTTCGCCTCACTCAGGGTGCTGGTGTTGGCAACCGTTGGCCCTGACGCGATAGTGGCTGGATCATCACCGGGTACGTCCGAAATAAGTAGCGTAACCACGGACGCTGGATAGGCCGCGCGTGCTAACTTGCCACCCTTGATGGCGGATACCTGCTTTCGTACACAATTCATCTCTGAAATGCTTGCACCGGACTTGAGCAAGGCAAGGTTGACCTGTTGTTTATCTGCCAATGAAATTCCTTCTGCTGGCAGACACATCAATGATGAGCCACCACCAGAAATGAGGCAAATGACCAAGTCGTCTTTGGTTAGATTTTGCACAGCCTGCAGGATTTTACGCGCTGCGCGCTCACTGTTCTCATCTGGCACCGGATGCGCCGCTTCTATTATCTCAATATCCGTACAGTTCACTGCATGCCCATAACGCGTCACCACCGTGCCCTGAACTTTGGTAGGCCAATGCCGCTCCAATGTCCTAGCCATAGCAGCCGAGGCTTTGCCAGCACCGACCACAACCGTTCTGCCCTTAGGCGGCTCTGGTAAAAATGGCGGTAAACACACATCGGGCTGCGCTGCAGCTACCGCTGCGTCGAACAATGTCCTGAGTAGGTCCGTTATTTCATTCGTGCGAGGCGCATTCATATTGTTGGCAGTTCCGCTAATGTGACGATAAATATTGGGTTTGTCCCTACCATAAAACACGGCAGCCAAAATCCGCAGCAGTTTTTATTGGCTCTGGCATCGGCCAACGAATAACCGATTGCAGGAGTAAAGGACACCTAGCCACTGGTGTTTCACTGGGCAACCTTTTTCGCAATTTTAGGCGCCACTATCTTATGTCCTTTGCACAGTAATCCTACTGCTAACAGCAGAGTGATGGACAGTATTTTTGCTGGCAACATGTAAGCAATGCACCAAGCAATGCACCAAGCAATGCACCGAGCAATGGCGCCTGCGCACCATGATTGATTATGAAACCATTACCTGGATCAATGGAGTCGACAATCGATGGGTACAATCCAACAAATAATTGACTTACATCGCCTCAGTTATTGCCTTTGGAACTTATGTTTGCCTATATCAGTCGCTTCCAACTAGGATGCGATCCATTACATTTTGCCGAAAGGGCTGAACCCATTTCCTCAGCTACTGGACCTTACACAAGCAAGGAACCATCTTGAAAAAAATCCTCATGATTACCGCTGCGCTCCTCACCAGTAATGTCGCCTTTGCGTGTTATGACAGCACCAAGAACGCACAGGAAAATTTCGCCCAGTGCTATGCAGCAGCAGAGTCAGGGAATGCCGTCGCTCAGAATAATCTCGGCATTTTTTATTACGATGGTCGCGGTGTTGAGCAAAACTTCGGGCTTGCTGCAGGCTGGCTCCGGCTTGCTGCGGATCAAGGGCAACTCTATGCGCAATATCTTCTGGCCACCATGTTTCAACGTGGCCTTGGGGTCAAACAACTCGATGAAGAAGCAGTAAAATGGTTCACTGTGGCGGTTGCACAGGGCCATGCTCAGTCGCAATGGAAATTGTCACAGCACTACCGAAAGGGCACAGGTACTGCCAAAAGCACCACCGCAGCGGTTCGGCTGTTACATTTAGCTGCAGCGCAGGGTCACGCCTTTTCGCAATATGATTTGGGCCAAATATATGCCGGAATCGCCTATCCTGAAGAACTGCCACTCAAAGATCCTGAAAAGGCACTGTATTGGCTTACACTAGCCGCTGAGCAGGGTGAAGCGCGGGCACAATATCAGTTAGCAAAACTCTATGAGAACGGCATTGGCACCGCTAAAGACAATACTGCAGCCTTTATCTGGTATCGAAAATCGGCCAAGCAAGGCAATATCAATGCCCTCGCTGTTCTGGGTGAACATTATTACATTGGCACCATCATTCCGCAGGACAAACTCAACGCACATCTATTTTTGACCCTAGCCTCTGCACAGGGCAATGCCCGAGCCGTTCGTTTGATTGAAATGCTCAAAGCAGAGATGAGCGAAGCCGACATCACAAAAGCCCAAGACATGACCCGTGTGTGGATTGAAGACACGCAATAAATAAAAAAGGCGGTGCGCCATGATGACCCACCGCCTATAGAACCTTATCCCACCACCCTAACGGCCATAATCTGCCATTATTCTATTTTCAAATGCTGCAAACATCGCTTCATCTGACTGTTCATTCGACGCAAGGATGCGGTCACCGTCTACCACTTTAATCGCAGCATTCAACCCCTGCACAGCGGCCCTTTCTCGACCGTTAAGCTGTGCAATTCTCGCTTCCTGCGCTTTCCAAGCGTCGTCAACCGTCAGGTTGCATTGATCCGCCAAATACCGCGCATTAAACCCTTCACCGGTAAGACTTCGAATGGTTGCGTCGTGACTGACACCATTACCCGGATTCCAATAATGCTGTGCCAACAATGGCCCGATATTGGGATTATCGGTGAGGTAACCATACTGCTCCATGAAATAGGCTCGGGTCTGATACACCGCCATATTGGCGAGTAAATAACCCTGATAAGAACATGCCGCTTCATTGGACAATAGATGCGGAATCGCCAATAAAGGACGAGGAGCAACCTCTAAGCCCAAAATGCGTTTTTCTGCATCGCGGGCCATGTGGGTTAATTTTTCTGGCGTGACCTCGGCATCATCCAGTGCATAAATCGCCTGTTCAAAATACGGCACCACCAAAATGCCCCGTTCGGAATAGGCACTAAACGGTTGTTTGCTTTCGATCTGCGCTCGAATGATGGCGTCCGGAACGGGGTTTCCCGCTGGATCGGTGGCATAGGTTTTCAACCAATCTGCATCACCAATCAAGCTGTCGCAAAACATCGACTGCGTTTCCGCATACGCCATGGAGGTCGGCGCAAACTCTTGGGAAAAGCACGGGGCGTTTTGGGCAATGTTGGAAAAGTGCGCGGCGTGACCACCTTCATGAAACAGGGTTTCAATACCGTCCAATCCACTGCCAATTTGATCCGGCTTGGCATTACTGGTGAAATTGACCTCTGCCGCTACCCACCGTCCATCATCATAAAAAGAGGGAATGGGGCCATGGCAAAACCCGTTTTGATATTTGCCTTTGCGATCAAGCAAATCTAACGACAAAGTGGCGCCCTTGAAATCGATGCCCAGCCTGCCAAAAGATTCAACCCAACGCCGTAGCGACTTAGAAAACGGCACATAGGGATCGAGATCACGCACCGAGTCTCCGCCCCAGGTAAAGGAAAAGTTATAGGGTTTGATCGATTCAGGCCCGTGTTTGGCTACCAATTCGGCAATGCTCTGGGTGTTTCTATCTCGGGTGCGACGTTCAAAATCATCTAAAATGACAAACAATTCAGGGGTCGTCATTTGCTCGGTTTTTTTGACCGAATAGTCGAAGAAATTGTCGAATCCCAGCGACCGAGCGAATTGGTTTCGCATCTTAATTAATGGGATAAAACCATTGGTGAGTACCCACTGCTCAAGATCCAATAATGCTTGATGTGATGTTTGACGTACCACGGGGTCATCACTGGCACGGATGTTGGCAGACAAAACCGTTGAAGACCCTTCAAACACCTCGCCAGCACTGTTGGAATAAGTCATGGTGTAGTGTTGGCCACGTTCCAATATTTCGGCTTCTGCTTTAATGAGCGCTGCCTTTAATTCCTGTGCCTCAACAGACTCAAGTGCATGGGCTTCAAAGGTCGCTTTCCATCCCTCAAGACCGTGTTGTAGAGCCGATTTCTCACTCGAATCAGGTGCCGCTGCGAGCGCACTCAGTTGACCGCGGATCTCCTGAATACGATCTGCGTTAGACAAAAAAGCGGTCCACTCTGTCTCTGCCTTCGCACTACCCGCATGGTCATTACTGGTTCCCATATAGGTTGACCAAAAAAGGTCTTCTTTTTT
>ERZ767114.1635-NODE-1635-length-10578-cov-3.077516_pt1 | contig 10578 bp, 5 predicted proteins | sample MGYA00374952_ERZ767114 | MGnify/ENA primary metagenome ERZ767114 (study PRJEB28939, sample SAMN06267156) | marine metagenome | isolation source: Columbia River Estuary | place: USA:Columbia River Estuary, USA | collected 2012-05-05 ...
TGGCAACTGCTCCGCAATTTGATGTGGTGATTAAAAACTACGATTTAGAGGTCGCCTTAGACGAAGCGAATCAATTAGTGAAAGCATTTATTTCTAAATAGTAAGTACTAAATCTATGAAAATAGGTCTCTATTTTGGAACGTTCAATCCTATTCATGTGGGGCATTTAATTATTGCCAACCACATGGCAGAATACGCCGATTTAGACCAAGTTTGGATGGTGGTTACGCCACACAATCCGTTAAAAAAGAAAAGTACCTTATTGGCTGATCATCACCGATTAGAAATGGTGTTTTTGGCAACCGAAGATTTTCCAAAAATCAAACCTTCCGATATAGAGTTCAAACTTTCGCAACCCAATTATACGGTGAATACTTTGGTTCATTTGGAAGAAAAATTTCCAGAATATAGGTTTTCTTTAATTATGGGCGAAGATAATTTGAGATCCTTCCACAAATGGAAAAATTATGAAGCTATTTTAGCGCATCACGATATTTATGTCTATCCAAGAATTGCTACTACTGCTGATGACGGTGAAAATAGTATTTTCAAAAATCATCCAAAAATCCATCTAATTGACGCTCCTGTCGTAGAGATCTCTTCCACTTCAATTAGAGAAAATATCAAAAAAGGCAAAAATGTACTACCATTACTACCTTCAAAGGTTTGGGAATACATTGACCACAACAATTTTTACAAAAAATAAACCATCAACCCACCCAAATATGCGTTGATATCGAAAGAGGTTTTCTCCGCATATTGGAGGGAGGTTGTTCTGCTCCCATCGGAGCCCATGCTTTTGTAGCTCAAAATAAAATTCAGTTTAAGGGAGGTGTTTTTTCTTTGGACGGACAAACAGCTGCAATCACTTTTAAAGAAGTGGAAATTAATGCTCCGAAAGAAGTAACAAAATGTTCTTTTGAAAGAATCTATTTTTCAAGGGGAAGTGATGCTGAAATTTATCAAGAAAGAAAATTATTAGGAAAACTCATTGTCCCTGAGGTTTTAAAATATATTAATTACGATATAAAAAACACAGTATTTTCTTACATCCCAAATACAGCTGAAACTTCATTTTTCGGAATGATTGAAAGAGTAGAAGAGTTCCTAAATAAAAAGAAAACAGAGCATATTTTAAAGGGAACTAGAACACTATCTGCTGATAAAGTTACACAGATTCTTTCTGAGCATACTCGAATTGAGAAAATAGCTATTAAAGATGTAAAACTCAGAACGTTTATTACTGAAGACAGTAGTCGAGATGATTTGGTAGCTCACGTATATGATGTTACTTATGGTGTTATAAAAGCTGAAGATAATCTGGTAATTATTGATGATAGTATTGTTCGAGGAACGACTTTAAAGAAAAGTATTATCAAAATGATGGACAGACTCTCACCAAAACAAATTATTGTAGTGTCGTCTGCACCACAAATAAGGTACCCTGATTGTTACGGAATTGATATGGCTAATTTGGAGGGATTGGTAGCTTTCAAAGCAGCGCTATCGTTACTAAGAGACAGTAATAGATATCACATAGTCAATGACATATACTCTAGGTGTAAATCTCAGGCAGATCTTCCAGATAATGAGGTTGAAAACTTTGTAAAAGAAATATACGCTCCCTTTAAGCCTCAACAGATTTCTGATAAAATAGCACAGCTTTTGACAGATGAAAGTATAAATGCAAAGGTTAAAATTATTTTTCAACCTATTGAAAATTTACATTTAGCCTGTCCTAAAAACTTAGGAGACTGGTATTTTACAGGAAATTACCCAACTCCAGGTGGGAATAGGGTTGTTAATAGAGCATTTATTAATTTTTTCGAAGGCAATAAGGAGAGAGCGTATTAGCAACAATACAGTTTGTCTAATAAAAAGGCAGTTCGTCTAATACTTTAAAATAATGTGGGCTAAACGATTATATTTGAATTACCTGAACATATTAGGTTAAGTTCATGGTAGATTTGGGGCAAAAAAGGTGAACTTAGTTCACCTTTTTTATTTGCTATTTTTAAAACTATTTGCCAGCCAAAAATCTTTTTTCAACCTCCGCCCAGTTAATAACACTAAAGAAAGCCTCAATATAGTCAGGACGACGGTTTTGGTAATTTAGATAGTAGGCATGTTCCCATACGTCTAAACCTAGAATAGGAGTTCCGCCACACGATACTCCAGACATTAACGGATTGTCTTGGTTAGGAGTAGAACACACTTCAACTTTACCACCCTTGTGAACACACAGCCAAGCCCATCCAGACCCAAACTGTGTCGCCGCTGCCTTACTAAAGGCTGATTTAAAGTTTTCGAATGATCCAAAAGCATCAAGGATCGACTCATTAAGTTCACCTGATAATTCTTTTTTGCTCAGCGGACTCATAATGTTCCAAAAAAGAGAATGGTTATAAAACCCACCGCCGTTATTTCGAACAGCCTTATTTGCCATGTCTAGGTTTCCTAGAATGCTCTCTATAGGCTCATTTTCTAGTTCAGTTCCCGCAATAGCTGCATTTAAATTGTTTGTATATCCGTTGTGATGTTTAGAGTGATGGATTTCCATTGTTTTAGCATCAATATGAGGCTCTAAGGCATCATAAGCATAGTTTAGTTGAGGTAATTCAAAAGCCATAAGATTTTGTTTTAAAAGTTTTTTCAAATTTACGACAATCAAATAAAATTTACACAGATATATAATTAAGATTGTTTATTTTGGTATAAATTTTATTTAGTGGCCAGCTCAACATTTAATATCTATAACGCATCAGCAGGTAGTGGGAAGACGTTTACCTTGGTTAAAGATTATTTGAAAATTATTTTGAGTTCAAATGAGTTTTTACCACATCGCCATGTTTTAGCGATTACGTTTACAAATAGGGCTGTCGGTGAAATGAAAACTCGCATAATAGATGCACTTATGGATTTTGCATCTACTAATATTTTAGATCAACCGAACGATTTGTTTTGCCAAGTTGTTGAGGAATTAGAAAGCTCTCCCCAAGCAGTCCATGTTAAATCTATAAATTTACTAAACAAAATTTTACATAATTATGCTGCATTTGACATATCAACTATTGATAAGTTTAATCAAAAGATAATTCGAACTTTTGCGTTTGATCTAAAACTGCCTTTAAATTTTGAAGTAGAGCTGGACACAGATCATTTATTAAATAAAGCTGTTAGTCGATTACTGTCAAAAGCAGGTAAAGATAAGGTCCTTACAAAAGCCTTAGTTGAATTTGCTCTGGACAAAGCTGATAACGATAAGAGTTGGAATATAGCTTTAGACTTAGCTAAAGTAGCCAAACTTTTAGTTAATGAAACAGAGGTAGGGTTTTTACAAGATCTCGCAAAGCACACCCTTACAGACTTTCAAGTTTTAAAGAAGTCTCTCACAAAAAAAATTAAGAATGCTGAAACACAAATTGTAAACTTATCAAAACAGGTTTTAGATTTGATATTATCTAATGGCATTAAATTCTCTGACTTTAGCCGAGGCTCATTACCCAAACATTTTTTTTCGCTTAGTTCCAAAAATTTTAATACCAATTTTAATGCACAGTGGCAAAAATCAATTAATTCGTCAACCCTGTATACTCAAAAGACATCGCCAGAAGTTGCTCGTATTATTGACACTATAAGTCCTGAGCTTATTGAAGCGTTTAAACTTACAAAAACCAGTGTATATCGCTTGCGGTATCTTAAAAACATACGAAAAAATACGACTCCTCTTTCAGTACTAAGCTTGATAAATAGGGAGTTAATGACTATTAAAGATGAGGATAATCTTCTATTAATATCGGAATTTAATACTATTATAAGTGAGGAAATAAAAAATCAGCCGGCACCATTTATATACGAGCGTATAGGAGAAAAATTTAACCATTTTTTTATAGATGAATTTCAAGACACTTCTGAGCTTCAATGGGAAAATCTGACCCCATTGGTCACAAACACATTAGCTTCAGCAAATGGAAGTACCATGCTAGTGGGTGACGCCAAACAAGCTATTTATCGCTGGAGAGGCGGTAGAGCCGAGCAGTTTATTGGTCTCTACAACAACGATAATTCACTCCCTTTCAAGGCCAATACCCGCTACCTTGAAACCAACTATCGTAGTTGTAGAGAGATTGTTAATTTTAACAATAGTTTTTTTCAACACCTGTCTACCTTCTTGTTTTCTAATGAGGTTTATAAATTATTATATCAAGGTCCACCACAATTAGAATTCAATCAAAAATCTGGATATGTTAATATTTCTTTATTGAGATTTGAAAAAGGGGAAGACAAATCACTTTTGTATGCTAATAAAGTTTTAGAGATAATAATAAACTATATAGCCTCAGGATCTGGTACAAGGCTTAATGATATTTGTGTTATCGTAAGAAAAAGAAAAGAGGGAGTGGCGGTAGCAAATCTCTTGAGTCAAAACAATATTGATATTGTTTCAAGTGAAACTTTACTATTATGTAAATCTCCCCAAGTCAAATTCATAACCACCATTTTGGAGTACCTTCATGAACCTTCAAATATTGAAGCCAAACTTGAAGTAGTAAACTACATTCTTTCTGTTAGAAATGTTGAAAACCCCCACACATTTCGACTAGAGATTCTTTCGTTAAGGGTGGGTGGTTTTTTTAAGAGACTCAAAGAAATTGGGTTTTACTTTTCAGTACGAACAGCTCTTAAGCTATCTATTTATGAAATGGTTGAGTACATAATTAGTAGTTTTGAGTTATCAACGGAGTCTAACGCTTATGTTCAATTCTTTCTAGATTTTGTGCTGGAGTTTATGCAAAAACCGACAACGAGTGTTCGTCAATTTTTAGATCATTATAATCTTAAAAAAGAAAGTTTAAGTATTGTTACTCCAAAAGGAATAAATGCTGTTCAAATTATGACAGTACACAAATCAAAAGGCCTAGAATTTCCAGTTGTAATTTTCCCATATGCAGAACTAGATATCTACAGAGAGCTAGATCCTAAAGAATGGCTGCGTTTAGACGACTCATTAACTCCCTTTTCACACTTTTTATTGAACTTTAATAAGGATTTTGAAGATTATGGCCCAGAAGCATCATTTATATATAACGATCATCAGTCAAAACTCGAATTAGATAATATTAATTTATTTTATGTTGCTCTTACCCGTGCAGTAGAGCAATTATATATAGTAGGAAACGCTTCTGTCTCTAAAAAAGGAGATGAAAATATAAGAACCTATTCAGGACTCTTGATTAATTATCTAAAATCAATTGGCGCTTGGAATACTGCTAAACTTGAGTATGAATTTGGATTTTTCCAAAAAATTGATAATCCAAAGCCACCAAAATATCCCACTGAAACTCAAACAGAGTTCATTTCTACTCCCAAGACGCAACTTAATATCTCAATGGCAACAAGTTCGGGTTATTTGTGGGACTCCTCTCATAAAGAAGCAATCGAAAAAGGAAACCTAGTTCATTTGTTGTTATCTAGAATTTTCACGGAATCTGATATCGAAGCCACATTTAATCATTTTATGAATATTGGAGTTGTTTCAAGCAAACAGAAAAACGCTCTATTGCAGACAGTTGGAGACATTGTAAGTCATCCAGATCTTAGTCTCTATTACAGCTCAGATGTCACTATTTTTAACGAGAAGGAGATCATAACGAGCGGTGGAAAAATAATTATACCAGATCGTTTGGTTGTTTTTGAAGACCAAACATCTGTAATTATAGACTACAAAACAGGTGTTTTTAACGACAAACACAAGTTGCAATTAATGAATTATGCTGAGATTATAGAGGAAATGGGCTACAAAGTCATGAAGAAACTGCTTGTTTACACAAACCCAACCTTACAGATTAAGGAGTGTTAGTTTTAACAAATAAAGGCCCTTTTTAAAAGACAGATCGCCAATTTTTCAATAAATACTAAATGAATTGATCTTGTGAAAGGCTATTTTTTTAGCTATTAAGTTTGTTTTGTAGATATAACATCATACTTTTGCGTGATAAACCTAAAACAAATTAAATATTATTATATGAAAAATCTTAGCAGATTAATCTTAACAGGATTACTTTTTTTAGTAATCGGAAGTGCAAATGCACAAGACGCAAACAACCCTTGGCAAGTAACAATTGGAACAAATGCAGTTGACCCTCTTGGAATAGACCAACAGGTTGGCAACGAAGATATTAGCTTTTCTAAGCTGTATAATGTAGCTGGAGAATGGTCTATTGGACCTACCCCTTCTGTGGTTTCTATTGGTAAATATTTAGATGATAACTTCTCCTTTATAGTTACGGGATCATCTAACAAAATCTCCAAGTGGAACCCTAACTTGCACTCTGCAGGAATCAATTTTGAGACATCTGGTGAGGAAGCAACAACAGTTGAAGAATTAATGTACTACGGCTTAGACGGAATGGTTAAATATAGTTTTTCAGAACTATTAAATTCAACTAAATTTGAGCCTTTCGTTGGTTTTGGAGGTGGTTACACTTGGATGGAACAGCCTGAAAACACCGGAGACTCTTACGAGTCCTCTACAGATCTAGCGGGTCTTGCTACAATGAATCTTACAGTTGGACTTTCTTATTGGATCAACGATCTTGTTGGAATTACAGCTCAGTCTGGTTTAAAAAATTCTTTTGATGAAGTAGTATTAGTAGATCACTTTCAACATTCTGTAGGACTTACTATCAAGTTTGGAGGAAAAGATTCTGACGGAGATGGTGTGTATGACAAGTTTGATATATGTCCAGACGTAGCCGGTTTAGCTGAATTTAATGGTTGTCCAGATTCTGACTCTGATGGAATTCAAGATTCTGAAGATACCTGTCCAAACCAAGCTGGTTCTGCAGAATACAATGGTTGCCCTGACTCTGACGGAGATGGGATTTCTGACAACAACGATACTTGTCCAAATGAAGCCGGAACTAAAGCTTTATCAGGATGTCCTGATGCAGATGCAGACGGTGTTGCTAATGCTCAAGATGGTTGTCCAAACGAAGCTGGCCCAGTTGCAAACAATGGTTGTCCATGGAAAGATGGAGATAGTGACGGGGTTTTAGATAAAGATGATAACTGTCCAAACGAAGCTGGAACTGTTGCAAATAATGGTTGTCCAGAAGTTGTTCTCCCGTCCGAAGAAGAACAGGCTCAGTTAATAAGCTACTCTAGAACTATTAACTTTGCATTAGGAAAGTCAACTTTTCGAAAAAGTGCAATTTCAACTTTGCAAGCAATTAATGCTATTCTAACAGCTTATCCTAAAGCAAATTTTGTAGTTGAAGGACACACAGATAGTATTGGAAGTGAAGCTTTCAATCAAAAACTTTCTGAAGAAAGAGCGTCTAAAGTTGTGGGATACCTTACAAACAATGGTGTTGATTCTGAAAGATTAAAGTCAGTTGGTTTTGGTGAAACAACTCCAATTAAATCTAATACGACTGCCGCAGGAAGAGCGACTAACAGACGTGTTGAAGTTAAGCTGGATAAATAGGTATTACCAACTTCAAAATAAAAATTAAAAAACGCTTCGCTATCGCGAAGCGTTTTTTTATTTTTATACAATGACAAGTTTTATTTGTGACGTTTTAAAAGATCTTGAGATAAACTCATTAGACATTTCTAAACTCCGCATTATTCTTCCCAACAAACGTTCTGGGTTATTTTTAAAAAAAGAGTGGGCCTCCATAAGTAAAAGAACAGGTTTTTTACCAGAGATTCTCTCTATCGAACAATTTACTGAAGAACTGTCTCAATTAAGATTACTTAGTAACGCCGAGCTTGTTTTTGAGTTTTATAGTGTTTATTTAGACCTAACCCCGTTAGACGAAAGGGATTCTTTTGACAACTTTTGTAAGTGGGCTCCAACTGTCCTACAAGACTTTAATGAAATAGACCGCTATTTAATTCCTTCAGAAGAGATATTTAAGTATCTCACAGCCATTCAGGAAATAAATCACTGGTCGCTCGACAAAAATTCCACCCCACTCATTAAGGGGTATCTTTCTTTTTGGAAAAAAGTCGATTCTTATTACTTAAAATTCACTACTCATTTGTTGAAAAATAAATTTGGCTATCAGGGCTTAATTTACCGCCAAGCTGTAGAAAAGCTTGAGCGGTATGATCTGCAGAATTTATGTAAGTCTCATGTTTTTATAGGTTTTAATGCTTTAAACGCTTCTGAGGCTAGAATTATTCAGCACTTATTACAATTGGGAAAGGCATCTATTTACTGGGATATTGACCAAATATTTATTGATACCCCACACCACGATGCGGGTCATTTTGTAAGGCAATATAAAAAAAGCTGGACACACTTTAAATCAGAGCCTTTTAAATTGGTCTCATGTCAGTATTCTAATCCCAAAAACATTTCTGTAGTTGGAACCCCTAAAAATATAGGCCAGGTTAAATATGTAGGATCTCTTTTGAAGAAACTACACTCTAAAGACAAACTCCAAAATACTGCGTTGATATTAGGGAACGAAGATTTGTTAATACCAGTTCTAAACTCAATACCAAGCAATATTAAAGAGATTAATATTACGATGGGTTTGCCTCTAAAACAGACCCCGTTCTCAGCTTTTATTAATCAATGGTTTCAACTTCAAAGAGAAACTTCCTCTCGCTATCATTGTCAGGACATAATAGGAGTATTGTCACATCCGTTTGTTCGACCTCTACTGCAAGTGCAAAATCAAGACGCTGGACAAATGATCATTACAAGCTTAAACAAGTTCAATCTTAGTAGCCTCAACAAGGACCAAATAATTGAAATTGCGCCATCGCATAGAGCCATTTTAGAGCTTTTGTTTACCAATTGGAACAACTCCCCCAGCCAGGCAATTAAGGGTGTTTTAGAGCTTATTTATAAACTCAAAGATTATTACAGTCAATCTAAGAGCAAACACTTATTGCCTCTCGAGTATTTATTTCGTTTTTCTGAAATATTTAATCAGTTGCAACAGCTCAATAGTTCCAACAACTACATAAACTCGATCAAGGTCCTACAACACATTTATAAGGACTTATTGAGCAAAGAAACTTTAGATTTTAAAGGTAAGCCCCACCAAGGGCTTCAAATAATGGGAATGCTTGAATCTCGTGTTCTAGATTTTGATACCGTAATTATTGTTTCAGTTAACGAAGGGATACTTCCTGCAGGCAAAACAAATAATTCTTTCATTCCGTTTGATGTTAAGATAGAAAATGGACTTCCAACGTACAAAGAAAAGGATGCGATTTATACTTATCATTTTTATCGTCTTCTTCAAAGAGCACAAAATGTACACATCATATACAACACAGAGCCAGACCCCTTAAGTGGCGGGGAGCTCAGCCGTTTTATAATTCAATTGGAACATGAAAAGATACATAACATTCAACATAAAATTGTAATTCCAGAAACACCAAAATTAACTCCTCAGCTACAAAAAGTAAAAAAAACTCCGGAAATTATTTCTAAGCTTAAAGACGTTGCTTCAAAAGGGTTTTCTCCGTCTTCATTGAGTCAGTATATTAGGAATCCAATTGATTTTTACAATCAAAAAATATTAGGAATTAAAGTAGAAAACTCAACACAAGAAACAATCGCTGCAAATACGTTTGGTAGTATAATACATAATACTTTGGAGGATCTTTATAGGCCTTTGATAGGGACTGTTTTAAATGCTCAAATCATTAATGATTTGCACTCTAAAACTGAACCGACAGTTATCCATCATTTTAGAGAACTTTATAAAGAAGGGGATATTACCGAAGGCTCTAACCTTATTAGCTTTGAGGTATCCAAGAGATATATTTTTAACTTTTTGGAACATGAATTGGCTTGCATTAAGAATGGAGATGAAATTAAAATTGAAGCTATAGAATCTAAGATTAGGGTTGCTGTTATGTTTCCTGAACTTCCGTTCCCTATTCAACTCAACGGAACAATTGACAGGGTAGACTCTTGTAATGGCACTCAAAGAATTATAGATTACAAGACGTCTCAAGTGTCTAAATCAGATTTAGAACTTGTAAACTGGGAAGATCTCACGCAAGATTACAAAGCATTTAGTAAGAGTTTTCAGGTTTTAACTTATGCATATATGCTTAATAATCAAGCGACATTTACATCAGAAGTAGAAGCTGGAATTACTGCAACAGAAAAAGCGATGAATGCTAAATTTGGTTCTACTGGAGAAGCATTTCCTTTATTAATATCAGTTCGTTCTGGTGCTCGTGCATCTATGCCTGGTATGATGAATACTGTGCTGAACTTAGGTATGAATGATGAGACCGTAAAAATTATTGCTGAGAAATCAGGAAACGAAAAATTTGCGTACGATTCATACCGTCGTTTCATTCAGATGTACGCCGATGTTGTAATGGGCGTTGAAGCTGAAGAAGGTGAGCACAATCCATTTGAAGTTGTTCTTGATAAATTAAAAGAAGCTAAAGGCTATAAAGTTGATACAGAATTAACTGTTGAAGACCTTAAAAACTTGGTTGAAGGTTATAAAGCAGTAGTGCGTGAGCACGCTGGTGTTGACTTTCCAACAAATCCTTGGGATCAGCTTTGGGGTTCTGTATGTGCTGTAT
>ERZ767114.1637-NODE-1637-length-10572-cov-6.029443_pt1 | contig 10572 bp, 10 predicted proteins | sample MGYA00374952_ERZ767114 | MGnify/ENA primary metagenome ERZ767114 (study PRJEB28939, sample SAMN06267156) | marine metagenome | isolation source: Columbia River Estuary | place: USA:Columbia River Estuary, USA | collected 2012-05-05 ...
ATTTTATTTTTCTAATTATGGTAAAGGTAATTTTAGGATCAATTTTCAAGGAAGAAATCAATTGGTACTTCACATTCAGAACAGACCAATTGATATCATAAAATCATATATAAATTTTAAAACATAACATTATGGAATTACATTTTGAAGAATTATTAAAGCAAGTTACCGATTTCATTAAAACGGAGGCTAAAACAGAAACGGTAGTTGGGCAGATGTTTGAACTGGGAGAGTTTAAATGTGTCCCAGTAATTAAAGTAGGTATTGGATTTGGATCTGGAGGAGGAGAAGGGTTCGAAAAAAAAGACCGTAAAGGAGAAGGAATGGGTGCAGGAGCAGGGGTTGGTATTGAGCCATTGGGCTTTTTAGTAACTAGAGCTGATCAAATAACATTTATTGAAGCAGGAAAGGCTCATGGGCTATCAGCTATGTTTGAGAAAGTACCAGATCTTATTGAAAAAATTGCTGAGCAAAGAATGAAAAAAGAAACTGAACCTGCTTAATTGGTATATTTAAGCTTGTGATTTTTAAAAAATAAGTGCTGGAAGTTTAGCTTTAACTTCCAGCACTTATGCTTTTAATATTTTTAGGGAAACTATATTGTTTACTATTGTTTACTTCCCGATACAGAAATTAGTTTTTGTTTGTCTATAAGGCTTTGAGAGTATTGAGGTACAAAAAGTCCCGGAAAAAAACACAGAAATTAGTTTTTTAAATTTCATTGTTGATAAATTTTATCTATCGGGGGAATTCCCCGGAGAATTCCCTGGTAATATTACCCCAATTTAATGATTTTTTGCCAATATTGAGCATATATTTGTTATAAAAAATTCCGATTTTTCATGCAAACGGCAGATCAACCAATTTTTGCTGAAAATATTGGAAGTGCTTACAGCCATTTTTTGCGCAAATTAAATTCCAACAGAAATTTATTTTCTAGCAAAATAAGGGTTTTTCATTTTTTTTGAGGTACAGTTTTTTAAAAAAAAAGATTTTTTTAGTGAAATTTACCCATTTTTACAATTATTAAATAGCACAAATTCAATTAGTTATAGCCTCACAATAGAGGTTGTCTATGGTGATTTTATAAAAAAAACAAAAATCCTCATTTTTATATTTTAGGAAAATGAGAAAAAAAGGCCTTTAAAAAGTGTTTTTTGGAGTGATTTTTTAAACCTAATCTAACTTATTGAAGTCTTATTTTATTTTGGCTTCTAATTTTTTTCTAGCAATAGTTTTATAATCAGAAACTTTGTATTAAAAAAAATAATGATTTTCTATTTATTGAAATTTGTGTTGATTTAATGATGAAAATCATACAATTATTGCAGCAATTATTTACTTTAGATACATGAAAAATTTAAAAATTTCTTTCTTTTATTTTTGCCTTTTTAATCTGTTACAATTCAGTTCTTGTGCAAAGATTGAGAAAGATCAAAACACTGATAAAATAGCACTCGATTCTGTTAGTTTTTATTTTCAAAAAATAACGGATGAAACTGTTAATGACACTATTGGTTTAATATATTGTAACAAGGCACTTTCATTTGCCAATAACTTACCTGCTGATACAGCTCAAGCAAAAAACATTGAGAAATTAGTAGCTTATAAAATTTATTTATTTGGAAATTTAAAGCGCTATGATAGTGCAATTTACACTTCAAAAGAAGCACTACAAAAATCAAAAAAAGATAATGACTCAATTTCTATTGGGCACAATTATTCTAAAATAGCATATTACTATAATAGGAACCAACAAACAGATAGTGCTTATTACTATTATAATTTGGTTAAAAATGAGTATTTAAAATACAATGACAGTATTACAAATGGTAATAATCTATTAGAAATGGCTGGTATTGAGCGTTCTTTTGGAGATTATAGTGCCAGTGATTTTTCTGGTGCTTTAGCTTTGAATTATTTGAGCAACAAAAGCCCTAGTTCCTCAAGCAGTGTTTATAATAATTGGGCCATTTCCTCAAAGGAACAAGGGGAGCTCGAAGATGCATTACTATTTTATAAAAAAGCGATTGATTTAACATTATTAAAACAAACTAAAATAGTAATAAAAGGGAATATGGCTAATGCGTATAGAGAATTAGGTGATTACAATACTGCTATAAAAATTTTAGATAGTTTATTAAAAGATACTATTGTTAATTTTAAGACAAGAGCTCGCGTTATTGACAATCTAGCCTACACAAAATGGGTGGCAAAAAAGAATGAAAATGTGCTGCCTGAGCTAGAAAAAGCCTTGGAAATGAGATTACAAGAAAATGATTTATGGGGATTAATTTCCAGTTATGCACATCTTTCAACATATTATGAAAACGTAAATTCTAAGACGGCCCTTTCTTATGCTTCCAAAATGTACGATGTGGCAATCCGTCAAAATAGCACACCTGATCAATTAGAGGCCTTACAAAAATTGATAGAATTAGAGAATCCAGCAAAAGCAAAAAAGCATTACCGTACTTACCTACGTTTGAATGATAGTTTGCAAAATTCGAAACAAATAGCCAAAAATCAATTTGCTAAAATAAAATATGATAGTGATAAAAACCGTGAAGAAAATTCACAACTAAAAATCAGCACCGCTGAAAAGCAACTGGAAATTCAAAAGGGAAAAACAAATAATGTTCTATTGTTCACTTCGGGAAGCACAATTTTTATCTCCTTACTATTTTTTATATACTACAAAAGGAAAAAGCACCAAATAGAAAAAAGGGTAGAAGTTTATAAAACAGAAGAGCGTATCGCTAAAAAAATTCATGATGAAGTTGCTAATAATATGGTAAACATTATGAATAAAGTACAATATACTGACAACCCAAAAGAAGCGTTATTGGATGATTTGGAAAAAGTGTATTTATTGACCAGAGATATTTCGCATCAAAACAATTCAATTGAAACAGGAGCTCATTTTGAACCGTTTTTAAAATCAATGCTAACCAGCTTTAATAGCGATACCACAACGGTTATTCTTAAAGACATTCAAAAAGTTGGAATGGCTTTAATAGCAAAAGAAAAACAAATTGAATTGTATCGTATTTTGCAAGAACTTATGGTAAATATGCGCAAGCACAGTGAGGCCACACTTGTTGCAATTACCTTTAAAAATGTGGATAGCCACATCAGTATAAATTACTCCGATAATGGTAAAGGTTTAGACTTAAAAGAGTTAAAATTTAAAAATGGACTTAAAAATGTGGAAACCCGTATAAAATCAATACATGGAACTATTACTTTTGACGCAACCGTGCATAATGGTTTTAAAGCAGCTATAAGTTTTAAAAAATAAAAAGTATGTTTCAAAAAGTATTGATAGCAGAAGATATGGACTTTATCAACAGTGGTATAAAGTCACAATTATCAGAATTAGGGATACCACAAATAGACTATGTTCAATATTGTGATGAAGCATTATTGAAACTAAAAAGGGCTCGTTTAGATAAGTGCCCCTATGATTTATTAATTAGTGATTTATCATTTGAGAAGGATGATAAAGTACAAAAACTTACCTCTGGTGAGGATTTGGTGAAAGCTGTTAGGGAAGAGTTTCCAACATTGAAAATTGTAGTTTTTTCCATAGAAGATAAAACCTATACAATTCAATCGTTATTTAATAATCATAAAATCAGTGGGTATGTTTGGAAAAGCCGTGATGGATTGCGTGAGTTAAAACAAGCATTGCAATTAATATTCAATTCTGAAAGATTGTACATTTCTCCTCATTGTGTAAAGGCTATTTCTAAAAATAATGCTGTTGAAATTGTTGACCACGATATATTTTTGATTGACTGTCTTTCAAAAGGATTTTCACAAGAACAAATAAGCGAAGCACTACACGAAAAAAACTGGACCCCGTCGAGTGTTAGTTCAATAGAAAAAAGATTGAAATTTTTAAAAGAACATTTTAATGCCAATAATCCAGCCCATTTGGTAGCTATTGCCAAAGATTTAGGACTGGTGTAATAAAAAAAGGCGATAATTTGATCTGATTTACGGAAACCCGTAAACTTATATTGATCAAACAAACTACATTTGGTAATAAGTCAGGGAAGTTGCTAAATCAAAATATTCTAATAAAAAAAAGGCCTTACGGTTGTTCGTAAGGCCTTTTTTTTATTAGAATATTTAGCGTTGAAAGCAATAAAAATATTTATCGATTGGATGACTATTATCATCTTTTTTTATACATAAAAGGTTAATTTTGGTGCTTAATATGTTATATGAATAACATAAATGGTAAAAAATTGCTAATTGCTCAAAATAAAATATGATACAATTTAACGATTACTTGTTAAATTATTATTTGGGCTAAAAATGTAAGTTTTTTTTGTAAATCTTTAAGATTTTAAACTTTAAAAATATCCTAATTGGGATTTTAAAGGGCGAAGCCGTTTTTACATCGAAATATTACTATTTTTTTAAATTAATAAATACGTAACAAGTTACGGAAACCCGTAAACAATTGTCTTTATTATTAAGCAATTTTGTCTCCTGAAGTTAATGATTGATGGTTCAAAATAATGTGATTATTGGTGGCGAAGCCATGATAAGTTTCTTTATAACTTATAAGGAGCCAATCATTAAAAAAAAACAATGCTATGTTTTGGTTTGTATTAAGTGTTAAACGAAGAAATGAGATTAAAATTGCTAGTCAATTAGAAAAAATTGGGTATCAAGTTTATTGTCCTACAATTACCGTTGTAAAACAATGGTCTGACAGGAAAAAGAAAAGTATTGAACCTTTGATAAGCTCTTTTGTTTTTATTAAAATTAAAGACAAGGATAGGGATCAAGTTTTTGAAGTTCCAGGTGTATTTAAATACTTATATTATTTAGGGAAACCTGCCAAAGTTCCAAATAAAGAAATAAAATTATTACAAGATCATTTAAACGGTAGTCCTTTAATATCCGCTATAGAAAATATTAAACCAGGCGATAACCATTTGATTGCAGATGGTCCTTTTAAAGGTAAAAATGGCGTTGTTCAAGAAGTTGGAAAAAACAGGCTGCAAGTTGTATTAACTGAGCTAGGTATAAAAGTAACATTGTCTGCCGTAGTAAATTAAAAAAAATAAATAGCCTTTTAACCGAAAGCTATTAAAATCCCCATAATTGTCAATAAATAATCCCTTTGTAGAAAAAGAAGAGCGCCACGAGAATAGAGGTGCTAGTTTTCTTCATTTAAATGATGTTCCAAATCTTGGTATCCTATTGTGTGACCCAAAGGGTTATATTGTGGATGCTAATAGGAACTTCTGTGATTTATTGGCGCTTTCCCTAGATGATATTAGAGGTGAACATATAAGTGCAGATACGTGCTTAAAAATGGGATTGCAACAAGTTTCAACTTGTTTTGAAGATTTTTTAACTGTTGGGGTTGATACATATATATGTGAGCATATTCTTAAAAATGGCACAAAAATATTTCTTGAAATAACTGTTGGCGTATTATCTAGTAAACATATTGGTTTTTTTGTTAAAAATAGTACTGAGGAGCGCAAATTAAAAGCTGAATTACAAGAGGCACTTCAAGAGATGAAAGTGTTAAATGATGATAAAAATAGGTTTATTTCAGTACTGGCGCATGATTTAAAAAATCCCTTCAACACTATTTTAGGGTTCATTGGCTTATTAAAGGAAAAATTTAAAATTTGTGATAAAGAAGAAGTGGAAAGATACATTAGTTATGTTGAAATTGCTTCAAATAACGCCTTTCATTTATTAGAAGACACCCTAGAATGGATAAGTTCGGAATCAGGTAAATTAATTTTAACCAAGGATCAATGTGCTTTAAATGAATTTTTGGCGGAAGTGGTTGCTGAATTAAATATTACTGCACAACTTAAAAATATTAGCATTCATTTTAGTCCTAAGCCTCAAATAAGTGTTTTTTGCGATGCTAGAATTGTAAAAACTGTATTGCGAAATTTACTTTCAAATGCTATAAAATTCACAAATAAAGGTGGGAAAATAATTGTTGATTTTGAACAAAATGATTTAGAGGTTATAGTTTCAGTTTCTGATAGTGGAATTGGAATGGCACCTGATTTAGTAAGTAATTTGTTCAAAATAGGTTCATTAAATAGCCATGAGGGAACTGGAAGAGAAAAAGGAACAGGTTTAGGTTTACTCATTTGTAAAGAATTGGTTGAAAAGCATCATGGAAAAATATGGGTTACTTCTGAATTAGGTATAGGTAGTAATTTTAAGTTTACAATTCCAAAACAAGCAGCAGTTAAGACTTAAATAAGCACTATATAAGGCTTTCAATACCTTGATTAAAAACTATAAAAAAATACTATTGATATTTCTTGTAATTGAAATTGCTATTGTCCTTTCAACAATTTTATTAACGGTAGTATTTATGAATGCCAGATAAAACAATTACATCATTTTAAAATTAGAAGAAAAATCAAACTATTATAAAATCACTAATTAAAGATTGTTAACATTAAAAAGATTTAAAAATATGAAAAAAGTTTTAAGAGTTTTACTAGTAGCTATTGCAGCTGTATGTTCATTGGCAATGGTGTCATTTGTATTGTTTCCTTAATATTTATTAAACTAATTAATTCATTTCGTGTCTAAATTACTATTGGAACAAGAAACATTTAAGGTCATTGGCGCCTGTATTCAGGTGCATAAAAAACTAGGAAGCGGATTTTCAGAATCCGTGTATCATCAGGCTATAGAGAAAGAATTATTGAATACCAATATTCCTTTTGAACAGCAAAAAAAAGTACCAATTTATTATGATGGTGAGCAGTTAGATGAGTTTTTTATAGCTGATTTTGTGTGTTATGATAATGTAATTTTAGAAATTAAGTCGGTTCCAACTATACTGGATCAAATGAAACAACAAGTAGTCAATTATTTAAAGTCTTCAACAATAGAAGTAGGTATGTTAATCAATTTTGGTGAAAAAAGCCTCAAATGGAAACGTTTTGTACATACCGTTTCAATTGAAAAATAAAAATCATCATTAGCCATCCGTGTTATTTTAAGTATTTATCTGTGCATTCAGCTTACAATCAGTGTAATTTAAGTACATCCGTGAAATTTATCCTATGTCATATAGAACATCAGTTTATATAACTTGCCATAAAGGTATGGTGGGTTCTTTGGGTAGTATTCCTTTATTACCTATAACTAATAGCAATGTAGGCCCTGAAAATGTTATTTTTTCAAAGACTTCTTGCATTGCTACAAAATTACCAAAACGACTTTTAAAAAAAAGAGAATTATTGAATTGTTCATTGAAATAATTCAATAAAGGCAAAGCCTTTGCAAAAAAACAAGTATTTTAGTTTGGACTAAAACAAAATAGCTAAAGAAATTAATTATAGAATGGATACTAAAAAAATAGCATTTATAACAGGAGTAACAGGACAAGATGGCGCTTATTTAAGCGAGTTTTTATTAAAGAAAGGATACATAGTACACGGTTTAAAACGCCGTTCTTCTTCTTTCAATACCGATAGAATAGACCATTTATACCAGGATCCTCATATTGAAAATAGGAATTTTATTTTGCATTATGGAGATATGACAGACAGTACAAATCTCACACGTTTAATTCAAAAAATACAACCTGACGAAATTTACAATCTGGCAGCGATGAGTCATGTAGCGGTCTCTTTTGAGATGCCAGAATATGTAGCAGATGCCGATGGTATTGGTACGTTAAGATTATTGGAAGCCATAAGATTACTGGGTTTAGAAAAGAAAACCCGCATTTATCAGGCATCTACTTCAGAATTGTTTGGAAAAGTACAGGAAGTACCACAATCGGAAACCACGCCGTTTTATCCGCGTTCACCTTATGGAGTTGCTAAAATGTATGCGTATTGGATGACAGTTAATTACCGTGAAGCATATAATATGTTTGCGTGTAATGGTATTTTATTTAACCACGAATCACCTATTAGAGGAGAAACTTTTGTAACACGTAAAATTACACGTGCTGCTTCTCGTATTGCTTTAGGTTTACAAGAAAAATTTTACTTAGGTAATTTAGATGCCAAACGTGACTGGGGACACGCAAAAGATTATGTGCGTATGATGTGGATGATATTACAAGCTGAACAGGCTGAAGACTGGGTAATCGCTACAGGAAAAACCACAACTATTAGAGATTTTGTAAAAATGAGTTTTGCCGAAGTGGGTATTGAACTTGAATTTAAAGGGAAAGGTGCTGATGAAAAGGGATTTATAAAATCCTGCAGCAACCCATTGTACCAATTAGAAATAGGAAAAGAAATTTTAGGAATAGATCCTCAATATTTTAGACCTACTGAAGTTGATTTATTAATTGGCGATCCTACTAAAGCAAAAACCAAATTAGGCTGGGAATGTAAATACGATTTACCAATGTTGGTAAAAGATATGATGCAGAGTGATATCAAACTTATGAAAAAAGACCAGTATTTAAAAGATGGTGGTTATACGACGTTGAATTATTTTGAGTGATGAGTGATGCTAATGGCGAAAAGCTGAAAGAGAAGTTAGATATAAGATATTAAAAGTTAGAAGTAAAAAATTAAATTTAGACAGCAGGACAGCAAGACAGCAAGACAGCAAGATCAAATAGTCAAAAAAAAATGAACAAAACATCAAAAATATACGTAGCAGGCCATTTGGGTTTAGTAGGTTCTGCAATCACAAAAAACTTACAACAAAAGGGGTATACAAATTTAGTGTATAGAGCTCTTTCAGAGTTGGATTTAACCAATCAAGCTGCTGTAGAAGCCTTTTTTGAGGAGGAAAAACCCGAATATGTAATTTTAGCTGCAGCTAAAGTTGGAGGAATCGTTGCAAATAATACGTATAGAGGACAATTTATATATGAGAATTTACAAATTCAAAACAATGTAATTCATCAATCCTATGTTCATGGAGTGAAGAAGTTATTGTTTTTGGGCTCCACATGTATTTATCCTAAGTTAGCACCGCAACCAATGCCTGAAGATTGCTTATTGACAGGCACATTGGAATATTCTAATGAACCTTATGCCATAGCTAAAATAGCTGGACTAAAAATGTGCGAAGCCTATAATTTGCAGTATGGAACTAACTTTATTTCTGTAATGCCAACAAATTTATATGGCCCAAATGATAATTTTAATTTAGAAACGTCTCATGTGCTACCCGCAATGGTTCGTAAAATCCATTTGGCGAAGTGTTTGGAAGAAAATGATTTTGATGCAATTAGAGTAGATTTAAACAAAAGGCCTATTGAAGGGGTTGATGGAAATGCTTCTGAAGAAGAAATAATAGTTGTTTTAAAAAAATATGGACTTTCCAGTCATCCTGAGCTTGTCGAAGGAAATGTCACACTAAAATTATGGGGTACAGGTAAGCCAATGCGAGAGTTTTTATGGAGTGAAGATATGGCTGATGCTTGTGTATTTTTATTAGAAAACAGAAACTTTCAAGACGTCATTGCGAATGAAATGAAGCAATCTCATGAAAAAGAACGTCATCCTGAAATTATCAATACCCATATTAATATAGGTACAGGTAAAGAAATTTCCATTAAAAAATTATCAGAAACAATTAAGAATGCCATTGATTTTAAGGGGGTTATAGCGTTTGATACGACAAAGCCCGATGGGACAATGCGGAAATTAACAGATCCTTCTAAACTACATTCATTAGGATGGAAACATTCAATTGAATTAGAAGAGGGCATACAATTAATGTACCAACATTATTTAGCTTGATATTTATAAAGTGACAAGTACATATATGCCCATTTCGTAATTTGCGAAACCATACAAAAAGTGATTGGCCACAAAGGAATCATTGATTGGGATGCTACAAAGCCCGATGCTACGCCTCGTAAATTGTTAGCCGTCTCAAAACTCAATAACTTAGGCTGGAAAGCGGAGATTGATTTACAAAAAGGGATTGAAAGTGCTTATAAGTGGTTTTTGGAGAATGAAAGTGTAATTAAATAATTGAAATTATCCAAGTAAAAAGATTGATAATGTCTAAAATGAAAAATATTCTAATAACAGGAGGCGCAGGATTTATAGGTTGCCACGTAGTAAATTTATTTGTAAAGAATTATCCTAATTACAACATTATAAATTTAGATTTATTAACCTATGCAGGAAATTTAGAAAATCTCAAATCTATTGAGAAAGCTCCAAATTATACATTTATAAAAGGAGACATTTGTGATAGATTGTTGATAAAAGAAATTTTTGAAAAACATGCTATTGATGCTGTTATTCATTTAGCGGCTGAATCACATGTTGATCGATCGATAGTCTCCCCAAGTGATTTTATTCAGACAAATATTGTTGGAACGCATACGCCGTTGGAAGTTTCGATGCGCTATTGGAAGTCTTTGGACGGTGAGTGATACAATAAGTTTCGCTTTCTAAATGCATCAACTGATGATGTATATGGTGACTTACCTCACCCTGACAATATCGGTGCTTGTGAGGTCGCGGTTCAGGCACTGTTTTCTGAGACAAAGTCATCTTCGCCAAGCAGTCCATACTCCGCTTCTAAAGTGTCTAGGGATCACCTTGTTCGTGCTTGGTTTCGCAC
>ERZ767114.1638-NODE-1638-length-10567-cov-2.676072_pt1 | contig 10567 bp, 11 predicted proteins | sample MGYA00374952_ERZ767114 | MGnify/ENA primary metagenome ERZ767114 (study PRJEB28939, sample SAMN06267156) | marine metagenome | isolation source: Columbia River Estuary | place: USA:Columbia River Estuary, USA | collected 2012-05-05 ...
AAATCCAGCGCCAAACCGCCAAGGCCGATCTAGCGGCTTTCCGCCAGCGCAGCCGGGAAATCAACAACTCGCTGGTCTTTCTCGCCGGCGGTTCGCTGCCCGCCAGCCTGCCTGACGGCCGCACGCTGGATGAGGTCGTCGTTGCCGGAGTGAAAGCCGGGGTTTCCTCCGACCTGCTGCGCCGCCGCCCTGACATCCGCGAGGCGGAGCACCAGTTGCGCGCCGCCAACGCCAACATCGGCGCCGCCCGCGCGGCGTTTTTCCCCAGCGTCACGCTTACGGCCAGCGGCGGCACTTCGAGCCGGGAGTTGGCGGATCTTTTCACCAACGGCACCGGCAGTTGGATGTTCTCGCCCAACGTGACGGTCCCGATTTTCACCGGCGGCCGCAACAAGGCGAACTTGGAAACGGCGGAAATCCGCAAGGACATCGGCATCGCCCGCTATGAGCGCTCGATCCAAACCGGTTTCCGCGAAGTGGCGGACAGCCTCGCCGCCCGCAGCGGACTGGCCGAGCGGATCGCCGCGACGGAAAGCCTCGTCGCCGCCCAGCAGAAACGCACCGACTTGGCGACCGCCCGCTATGAAAAGGGCGTGGACAGTTATTTCGAGGTCCTCACCGCCACGCTCGATCTCTTCAACTCGCGCCAGACGCTCATCCGCCTGCGCCTCGCCCGTGAGATCAACTCCGTGAATCTCTACAAGGCGCTCGGTGGCGGCTGGTGATGGGTTTTGAACGGCAAGCGATCCACTCAAGTCTCCCGCCGCGTCCCCGCCTGTTGAGAGGGGCGGCTGATGGCGTCGGAGCGGGACACTCCGGCAACGGTCTGACGCGGGAGGCGGCGCGCGCAAGTTACAAACATTCGAAAATGGCACAATTATTGCTTCGGATTGGACGGAGCGCGTGATAAGCTCCTGCCGTCAACCACCTGACGGCTATGTCGCAAGCCTCGCTCCATCAATCGTTTTCCCAGCAGCAGACGCTTGCGCCGCAGATGCGCAAGAGCTTGGAAATCCTGCAGGCGGGAACGCTGGAGCTCTCCCAACTCGTCCGCCAGGCGCTGGAGACCAACCCGGTGCTGGAGGACCTCACCGAGACCATTTCCCTCGACGAGGAAGGACCCGATCCCGAAGAGGCGGACTCGCTGGATTACATGAACGAGACCGACGACGACTGGCGCGACCGCACCATCCTCGAAGGGAAATCCTCGCCGTGGACCAACGAGGACGAGGAGCGCCGCCAGCGGATGTATGACTCCATCGTCGCGCCGGAAACGCTGCCGCAGCACCTCCAACACCAGCTGGACCTCTCGATGGTCGATCCCGAAATCCGCGCGGCGGCGCAGGCGATTTTGGGACATCTCGATGAACGGGGATTTCACGACCTGCCCGTCAAGACGCTTGGAATCCGCATGGGACTCAAGCCCAAGCACCTGGATGAAGCGCTCACGCTGGTCCAGTCGTTTGACCCGGCCGGCATCGGGGCATCCGGAATTCCCGAGTCGCTCTTGCTGCAATTGGAACGCTCGACCGGCACGGAAACCATCGAATACAAGATCGTCCGCGACCACTTGGAAGACCTCGCCCGCAAGCGCCACCCGCAAATCGCCCGCGCGCTCGGCACCAACGTCGAGCGCATCGCGGAAGCGGCCTCGCGGATCGGCCGCCTGACGCCGAATCCCGGCGGCGAATTCGATCCCACCGGCAATCCCTACATTCTGCCAGATGTCATCATTGAGCGCGACGACGACCGCAATTGGTATGCCCGCCTCACCGGCGAGCACCTGCCGAACTTGCGGATCAATGATTTCTACAAGGACATGATTGGCAAAAACGGCACGGACGCGAAAGCCCGCCAGTTTCTCCGCGACCAGATCCGCGACGGCCGCAGCCTCATCCACGCCATCTCGCTGCGCCAGGAGACGATCCTCGCCATCGCCCACAAGCTCATCGAGCATCAGCCGCTTTTCCTCACGAAAGGCCCCCGCCACTTGCGCCCGCTGACGATGAACGACATCGCCGACGAACTCAGCCTGCACGCCACCACCATCTCGCGGGCCGTGGCCGGGAAGTATGTGCTAACGCCACACGGGCTGATGGAAATGCGCGCGTTCTTCGCCACCGGCTATCAAACGAGTGACGGCGCGGAGGTCTCCAACGCCGGGGTGCGCGAGGCGATCCAACAGCTGGTCGCCGCCGAAAACCCCGCCAAACCGCTCTCCGACGAGATCCTGATGAAGGCGCTCGATCAGCAAGGCATCAAGGTCGCCCGCCGCACCGTCGCGAAATACCGCGAGCAGCTGAGCATCCTTCCCTCCCACCTGAGAAAGACGTTCTAGCGGACTCACGCCGGTTTGCGGAACCGGTAGTGGGAGACGATCCACTCGTCGCCGTCTCGGTAGCCCCACAGCTCGGCGCAGGCCATGAAGAAGACCCTCCAATAGACCCACCAGCGGGTTTGCTGGTCCTCACCGTAGGTTTTCGCGATCAGCGGCATGAGCTCGTCGCGCGCGGCATCCATCCGTGAAAGCCACGCCTCGGAGGTCTTCTGATAGTGGGTGCCGTTGACATGCCAGTGGCCCTCGATCCTGAGGTCGTCCTGGAAATAGAGCAGCAAGTCGTCCGACGGCATCTGGCCGCCGGTGAAAAAGTATTTCGCCATCCAGTCGTCCTCGCTCTCCGCCTCATAGTGATAGGCATACTCGCGGTGGGTGAAAATATGCACGAACAAGGCCCCGCCCGGCTTCAGCCAGCCGGAAATCCGATGCATGAGCTGCTCGTAGTTCTTCATGTGTTCGAACATCTCCACCGAGACCACGCGGTCGAACTCGGCATCCCCCTCGCCTTGATAGTGAATCATGTTCACCGTCCGCACCTCGACGTTGGTCAGGCCGCGCGCCGCGAGCTGGGCTTCGATGTGGATCTTCTGGGTCCGGGAGTTGGAAACCGCCGTGATCCGCGCGTTCGGATAGTGCGCCGCCATCCACAGCGTCAGCGATCCCCAACCGCAGCCGAGTTCGAGAATCCGGTGCCCGTCCTCAAGCCCGGCGCGCTCGCAGGTGATGCCGAGCATCCGCGCCTCGGACTCGTCGATGCCAGTCACCCCGTCGTCCCAGTAGCCGGAACTATACTTCAGGTGCTTGCCCAGCACCCGCTCGAAGAACCGCCGGCAGCTCGTAATGCTGCTCGTTGGCCTCGTCGGTGGCGATGGCGATCGGGCTAGCGCGCAGTTCATCGACGTGCCGCATGACCTTCGCCTGCCGCTGCTCACAGTCGAGCTTTTCAAACGGGGCGAGAGTTCCCGCCAGACGATGGCGGATTCCAATGCGGATCAATGCGTCGGGAATGACGCCCTTGGCGAGGAGTTCGTTGGTATGAATCATGGTTGTTTTGCTGGAAAATCATTCGGCTCTTTCGAAGGAGGCCACGGGATGAACGGGCTCGTCGTCTCCTGATAGCGGCGGTAGGCGTCGCCCTTGCGCCGCACGGCCGCGGCTTCCGTCGGCGGAATCCCCGTGACCCGCAGCAGCAGGAAAACGATGATGGCCGGGGCGTGGACGGTGGCCCAGCCCCAGTCCGAGCCACAGGCGTAAAGATAGAATCCGGTCCAGATGACCGCCTCGAAAAAGTAATTGGGATGCCGCGAATAGCGCCACAAGCCTTCCCGGCACACCGCCTGCGAATCCGGCTTCCCGGCCTTGAAGCGCGACATCTGCAAGTCTGCCAGCCCTTCCCCGGAAATCCCTATCAGCGCGACGATTAGCCCGGCCGATTCCCAGGCGCTCCACGCCCCGTCCGGATCGACAGTGATCAAAAGAAACGGCAAGGCCAGCAGGACCACCGAAACCGCCTGCGCCTGGAAAAACCAGAAGAACGCCGAAGCCACCCGCCCGGCCCACACCTCGCGGAGCTTCAGGTAGCGGGCGTCTTCCTCGGGATGCGCCCTGCGGATCCGCCGCTGCAAGTGCCAGCCGAGCCGCAAACTCCACAACCCCAACAGCCCGCCCGCGATCCAATGTTTCGCGCCAGCCCCCCCGCCGGCCACCAACCAGAAGCAGCCGGTTAGGCCGATCCCGAATGCCCACACGGCATCCACAAGCGAGTAGTTGTCCCACCTCCGCGCCAAGGCCCAGCCGAGGGCGAACACCACCGCCATCATTCCCGTTCCCATCCATAGCGCGGTCCAAGCATTCATGCGTCGGCCTCCCTGCGCCTTTGGATCGCGACCGCTAGCCGTTTCAAAACCGGCATCACCGCAAACTTCACCAGCACCGCCGCGACCGGTGCGACCAGCAGCCAGGCACTGACACCATGCCAGGCGGAAACCCCGAAATCCCGCGCAAATTGCAGCGGGTCGTCTTTAAATCGATCAAGCAGCTGCGTGATCGAAAAAGACATCCGCGGCGCTCCATGCAAGCGCTCTCCCAGACGGATGAAAACCAGGATCAACACCAAATGCAGCGGATAGACCAAATTGCTGAAAACATGCAATATCGGCTGGTTCAGCCGTAACAGACAACCCGCCACCAGACAAACGAGCGTGGTCGTGCCCATGATCGGGAAGACTCCGAGAACCACCCCCAGCGAAATCGCCCAGGCGACGCGTTCGGGGGAGATCCCCACCATCAACTGGGCCACCACCGGAGCCACCAGCCTGCGCCTCCACCAGCCATTCCCCGGATCGGCGACCGCCTCCGCCATCACCCCCGGCCCTCCTCGAACCGGTGATGAAGCAACTTGTTGTTAGGACGGGTGTAAACCGCCTGCACCACGGAAATGTTCCGGGTCGCGAATGCCGCCTCGCAGTATTTCAGATAGTAGTTCCAAGACCTGATGAACGGCTCTCCGAATCCAAGTTGATCCACCTGGTTCCTCACCGCGTTGAAATTCACATGCCATGTCGAAAGTGTGCGCGCGTAGTCGGCGCCCATGTCTTCGAGATCGTGCATGAAAAGATCGCCGGTTCTCATCAGCACCTCGTTGATCCGTCCGACGCTGAGCAACAGCGAGCCCGGGAAAATATGCTTTTGAATCCAGTCCACGTTCCTCTTCAGGCTGGCATAGCTGCAATCCGGAACCGTGATCATCTGCACGCCGAGCAATCCGTCAGGAGTCAGCACTTCCGCGCATTTCGCGAAAAACGAATCATGATATTTGTCTCCGACGGCTTCCAACATTTCGATCGACGCGATCTTGTCAAAGCTGCCCGTGATGTGCCGGTAATCCTGAATCCGGATCTCGATCCGGCCCTGCAACCGCTCGTCGGCGATCCGCTTGCGGGCGTAGGCCGCCTGCGCCTCGGAAATCGTCACGCCGGTGACGCGGCATCCGTAGTTTCTGGCAGCGTGGACCGCGAATCCGCCCCAGCCGCAGCCGATTTCGAGGACATGGTCGGTCGCTTTGAGTTTAAGCTTCCGGCAGAGCGCGTCATATTTCCCGCGCTGGGCGTCCTCGAGCGATTGTTCCGGGCTTTCAAACCTGGCACTGGAGTAAGTCATGCTCGGATCGAGCCATAGGCGATAGAAATCATTGCCCAGGTCGTAATGCTCGGCGATGTTTCTTCGGCTGGTATCCACCGTGTTCTCCCGCCGGAGGTGGCGGAACCAGTTGACGATTTTCAAAAGGTTCACCCCGGGGAGGCTGGCCGATGAAGTGTTAGCTCCTTGGAGCGCGTTCACGTTGAGGATGAACCATGAAATCACCGCGGCGATGTCATCCGTATCCCACAGCCCCGCGGTATAGGCCTCGCCCATGCCGATGTTTCCATAGAAGGCGCAACGCTTGAAAAACTCCGCGTCATTCCGCAGGACAACCCGCGCGGTGACAGGCGCGCCCGGCTCGCCGAAGTGGCGCACCCGGCCGTCCTCATGTTGCAACCGAAGTCCGCCGCGGGGCATTGTTTCCAACAAGCGAACCACCATCCGCCCGGCAAATCCTTGCACCGGATGACCCGCAGACTCGTGCGGCACCCGTTCGTCATTGAGTTCTATCGTGGCATTCATGGTTGATGTTTATTTAAAGTGGAATGAGGCCGCATCACGTCAAGCTGGGCCTCGCGCCGGTCGGACTTCCGGAGAAACGGCACCTTTCGGAACCATAGTATCATCGCATGCCAATGGATCAGGCCGATGATCTTGAGCGATAACAGCGGGTATTTGAAAGCATACCCAACCAGCCTCGACGAAGTGAGAGCCCGCCGCTCCCCGCGGACGGCGCTGAGCAGTGTCCGCTCGCCTTCGGCATAGTTATCGATGTTGACCCGCCACTTTTCCGCCGGCGACCCCAGCTTGAAATCAAACTCCATCCCGGGATCGGAAAACGGCGAGACGTAGAAATTCTTGGTCACCCTGCGATGCCAAAGACCGTCAGCATCGACGGTTTGCATGACATAGAGCTTCATCTCGCGGAATGTGTTCACCACCTCCGCCACGGCCGCGAGAGGTTGTCCGGACTTTGAATAAAGATAGTAAAACGAAACCGGATTGAAGCCGTAGCCGAGCACCCGCGGGAAAGTCACCAGCTGGATCCGCGCGTCGTCAGGACAAGCGAATCCTTCGCCGGCCAGCCAGGCGATTAGATTCGCCCGGATGCCGTCCGGCTTGCCGAGATCCACGTGGTCGCGGTCATCGATCGAGAACAAATTGAACCGGTTGTGGCTGAAGCCGCGGATTTTCCCGGCCAGCGCGGGAAGCTCGTCAAGGTCCACGGCGAACATGAATACCCGATAGTCGAACGCGTGCCGCTTCGGCTTCAACCGGCAGTGCGAGACGGTGCATTCGTAGAGGGAGTTCATCGCCACGGGTCCCTTCCGAGGATTTGCGCGCACACGTTTACCGCCGACCACAAGCCGTCCTCGTGGAAGCCGTAGCGCTGCCACGCGCCGCAGAAGTAGCGCCTTGTTTCATCACCCGCGGCATGCAGAGCGGGCAAGCGGTCCTGCGCGGCCACCGCCTCCAGATCGAACAACGGATGTTCGTAAACCAGCCGCCGCTTGATAAACTCTCCGGCAGGTCGCGAGGATGGATTGATAGAAACGAAGTATTGCTCGAGCTCCGACACGCCTTGCAGCTCGTTCATCCAATAGTGCGTCGAGTGGGCTTTGCCGCCGGCTTCGATGCGGTAGTTCCAGGACGCCCAGCAACGCCGCGTCTTCGGCATGAACCGCGGATCAGTGTGGAGCAGCGCCTCGTTTTCCTGATAGCGGAAGCGTCCCAGCAACTCGCTCTCCAAGCCCGTCGGATCGGCAGTCATCCGCAAGGCCTGGTCGCCGTGCGCGGCGATGACGACCCTGTCAAATTGATGATGACTGCCGTCATTCAATATCACATGAACTCCATTGGATGAGTGGCTGACAGCTCGCACTCCCGCCCCACGTTGGATATTCCGCTCGAACGGTTGGGTCAGTTTTTCAACATAACATCTCGATCCGCCCGACACCGTGCGCCACGGATGCTGGGTGTCGAGACCGAGGAATCCGTGGTTGTGCCAGAACCGCATCAGCGTCCGGGCGGGGAATTCATCGATTCTCTCCGGCGGACTGGACCACACCGCCGCGGCCATCGGCGAGAGATACCAGTGGAGGAAATCGTCCCCGTAGCCGCGCGCCTTCACGTAGTCACGCAGCGCCATGTCGCCATAGGCGGGATTTCCAAGCTCCTCCACAGTCTCGCGGTTGAAGCGCGCGATCTGGGCGAGCATCCGCCAGTAGCGCAGGTTGAAAAGGTTCCGCCGCTGCCCGAATAGCAGGTTCAAGCTGCCACCATTGAACTCCAGCCCCTCGCCCACATGCTGCACGCTGAAGGACATGGAAGTCGGTTTGGTCATGACGTCCAGTTCACGGAACAGGCGGGTCAGCAGCGGATAGGTCACCTCGTTGTAAACCATGAAGCCGGTGTCCACCGGGATTTGGCTTTGGCCCTCGTCCACCATCACCGTGTGCGAGTGACCGCCCACGCGGTCGTCCTTCTCAAACACCGTCACGTCATGCTCCCGGCCCAGGAACCAGGCGGAGGCCATTCCCGAGATTCCTGTTCCGATGATGGCAATGCGTTCCCGGCTCATGCGCTGCGCTGTTGGGACGGGAGTCCTTCTTCAATGACCGCCTTGGGTACCGCACGCAAGTCCCAGATCAGCCCGGTCCATGACAGAAATTTCAACCCATAGTAAGTCATGTCCAACTCCCACCAGCGGAACCCCTGCCTTACCGAATGCGGGTAGCGGTGGTGATTGTTATGCCAGCCTTCTCCCAGCGTGATGAATGTCAGCAACCAACTGTTACGGCTGTCGTCGTCGGTCTCATAGCGGCGACGCCCCCACACGTGCGCCAGCGAATTAATGAACAGCGTGCCATGCAGCAAGACCGTGGTACTGATGAAAAATGTCCAGATGAAGAACTGGCCGACCGTCAAGCCAAGCGCCGGGAAAAAAGTCTCCAGCACCCAGCCGATCGCCAGCATGAGCAACCCGTAGGCAAACGGCACCGTCTGGTCGTAGCGGTTGAGGAAGACAAGTTCCGGATATTTGCTGAGGTCCGGGATGCTCTTATAGGACGTGGGGAAATTCTTCATCGAAGTCAGCCAGCCGATGTGCGACCAGACAAAGCCGCTGATCACCGGAGAATGGATGTCCTCCTCGTGATCCGAATGCTTGTGATGGTGGCGGTGGGTGGCCGCCCACCAGAGCGGGCCGCGTTGCATGGAGCTGTTTCCTAACACCGCAAACGCGAACTGGACGGCCCGCGAGGTCTTGAAGGTCTTGTGGGAGAAATAGCGGTGATAGAAGCCGGTGATCGCGAACATCCGGATGAGATAGAGAAAGACGGCGGCCCCAGCTGCCACCGGGCTGATCCCCACCCAGAACACCGCGAGGCAGCCGAGGTGCAGGAAAATGAACGGCAAGGTCCGCTGCCAGTTCACTTTTTCAGGAAGCTGAGAGGGATCCGGCAGATCCTCGCGGCGGTAGTCGGAGTCGAGCCAGCGGCAGACGGTTAAGACGAAAACGCCCCAAGGACTCATCTTCGGCTGGCAGGACAACGGGCTGTTGGATTTCATCGCGCGATTTCGTTCAGTTCGACTCCAGGCGCTTGCGGACAAATCCCACCGCTCCCCCGACCACCGGCAGATGGGCATGAAAATTCTTTCCGGAGTCCCAGAAATCCTGATGGAAGGCGACCTTTCCCTCCCGGTTGAAGCGCACTTGGCTGATGCCCACCGAGTGCACCGGCTTGCCACCACTCAGCGCCGGAGCTGCGAAGACCATCGTCCAGCGGACGTAGTAGTCATCGCCGGAGCGCGCCATGTCATCGATCGTCACCTGATAGCTCGTCATGGCCTCGCTGGTTTTGATGAAATATGCCTCGATCTCGGCAGCGCCGTGATGGAGCGCCAGCGTGTCGTCGAGATAGGCGTCCGCCGCATAGACTTTGAGGGTGTTTTCACGGATGTATTTCACATCGCCGATGCCTTGGAGAAACGCCTTGAAGCGCTCAAGAGCTGCCTTTTCCCCCGGACTACCAGCTTGGAGACCGCTGGCCGGGACCTTCTCCATCCGGCTTCGGTAAGCGGCCACGTCTTCGGCGGAGCGATTCGGATACGCGCACGAATTCAGCAACAGGAAGACCCCGGCCAAAGCCACGAGCAGGCCTGCGACAAAGGTGATAAGCGGGTGAGTGATTACGGATGCGGTCATCTTCGGCTGTTCTCGCCCCGCATTTCGGGGCGCGCAAGTGCAAATCAGGCGCGAAAGAATGGATTTGCGCGCAGCCATTACGGGTCGCCGCGGGCCGGATCGCCAGTGGCTGGCTAACGCCCGACGAAACGGATGTCGCGCACAAGTGAACCTGACACTTCCCACCGCTCCAAGCACCCTGACCGGCAGCGACCGGATCTGTGAGGCGACCTCCCGCGAAGCTCACTCATGGACCTTCCAGAGAATTTCATCCCGGGATGAAATATGCGGAAGATAAGCGGCTTCCTGCGGTGCAGGGCGGCCGGCTTTCCGGTTCCTTGGTCCCAGATAGAACTCAACGACGCAATGATCACGAAAATCGACCACTTGGGAATCGCGGTAAAGTCACTGGATGAGGCGATCGCCTATTATGAAAACACCCTCGGCCTGACCTGTGAAGGTCGCGAGGAGGTCGAATCCCAAAAGGTTCGCACCGCCTTCTTCGCCGTCGGAGGCGTCCATATCGAGCTGCTCGAGCCGACTTCCGACGAAAGCCCGATTGCCAGGTTTCTTGAGAAAACCCCCTCGGGCGGTATTCACCACATCGCCTTCGCCACCGACGACATCACCGGCCAGCTCGCCCAAGCCAAGGACAAGGGCGCGCGCCTCATCCACGAAGTCCCCTTCGAGGGCGCGGCCGACAAACTCGTCGCCTTCCTACACCCGAAATCCACCTTCGGCGTGCTGACCGAGTTCTGCCAACCCGCCCACGCACATTAAGACCCGCTCCGCCTCCTCACCTCTAGCACACACGCCACGCCATGCCCATCGATCCATCACTTCTTGAAAGCCTCAGACTCCGCCGTGAGGAAGCCCTCATCGGAGGCGGCATTGACCGCATC
>ERZ767114.1641-NODE-1641-length-10559-cov-6.988933_pt1 | contig 10559 bp, 10 predicted proteins | sample MGYA00374952_ERZ767114 | MGnify/ENA primary metagenome ERZ767114 (study PRJEB28939, sample SAMN06267156) | marine metagenome | isolation source: Columbia River Estuary | place: USA:Columbia River Estuary, USA | collected 2012-05-05 ...
AAAAAAATTTTCCGCAGCGGTCGCCGAATTTGCATCTGCTGTTATATAGAATAATTTATTGTTTAATTCACCATCCGTAAACTTCTTTTTAGATTTATCTGTGCTTAAATATTCGGTATCTGTAAAATTAGCATTTTCAGAAAGTGCCAATAAATATCCTCCTCTATATTTTACTCTATAAAGTGTATCGGTAATTCCGGTACCTTCTAGTTTAAAACCTTTACCATTTGTACCCTCTACGGGTGACATATACACGGGACCCTGTGCATTAAAATTTACAACTTTTTCAGAATCATAAATATATATTTCTTCCCTTTCTGCTGAAAAGGCAACGTTTATACCACCCGTTTCTACGGGAACCATTTCTAATTCTTCTGACCCTCCACTCTCCAATTTTACAGATAATAGATTTTCTGTAATATTAATTGTATGAGGTCTATTTCTAGTCACATTATCATCCGGTGTCGTGTAGTTTATAGAAAACTCGTGTTCACCTTTAGCGTTTTCACCCGTTTGTACTGAAAAATCTACATTGATATCCTTGAGGTTATCAGGTTCCGATTGCATCCAATCAGATTCTGGTACTTCTTCAATTTGATCGGAACCTCCATCCGCACGTTTACGTGTAATACTAAGATTTTGGAGTAGATCAACGCCTCCGTTTATTCTGAATGTATACGTGAACTTGGCTCCTTGCGACATAGCTACGTATTCATCCGCTGTATACCTTTCCGTAAACCAGGGTTTGTAATTCTCAGTCTTGGATACCGTTATACCTACGACTTCAAATGAGAGGGTCTCGGGTTTATCATCCCCTGAATCTTTTTCATCTTTAGAGTTGGTGTATATAACAACACCGACGATGATCATGGCGAAAAATAATATGATGATAAAATTTTTGTTCATCGTCGCTTATAGTATAGTAGCAAAATATTTAGAGAATTCATTCGTGTAAGATACATAAATGTCTAAAGCAATTGGTATTGATCTTGGAACAACGTATTCTTGTGTCGGCGTCTGGCAAAATGATCGCGTCGAAATCATCGCGAATGATCAAGGTAATCGGACGACTCCATCCTATGTCGCGTTTACGGACAGTGAGCGCCTGGTAGGTGATTCAGCTAAGAATCAAACAGCTATGAATCCGACGAACACCGTTTTCGACGCGAAACGTCTCATTGGTCGTAAATTTTCAGATTCCAAAGTTCAGGAAGATATCAAAGATTGGCCGTTTAAGGTTGTTTCTGGTCAAGGTGATAAACCCATCATCGAGGTTGATTTCAAGGGTGATAAGAAACGTTTTGAACCTGAAGAAATCTCTTCTATGGTTTTGGTGAAAATGAAGGAGATCGCCGAAATGTACATGGGAACGGATGTTAAAGATGCTGTGGTGACAGTTCCAGCCTATTTTAATGATTCACAGCGTCAGGCTACGAAAGATGCGATGGTCATCGCGGGTCTGAATTGTCTTCGTATTATTAACGAGCCCACAGCCGCTGCTATAGCGTATGGGTTGGATAAAAATAAGAATGACGATACGAACGTTCTCATATTCGACCTCGGAGGAGGTACGTTTGATGTATCACTTCTTAACATAGAAGATGGTATTTTCGAAGTCAAAGCTACCGCCGGCGATACACATCTCGGTGGTGAAGATTTCGATGCGCGTCTTTTGCGCCATTTCCTAGATGAATTTAAGCGTAAGCATAAGAAAGATTTTTCTGGAAACCCTAGAGCTTTACGCAGGCTTAGAACCGCGTGTGAGCGTGCGAAGCGTACTCTCTCATCTACAGCTCAAACGACTATTGAAATTGATTCATTGTATGATGGTATAGATTTTTACACGTCCATAACTCGCGCTCGTTTCGAAGAACTGAACATAGATCTTTTCCGAAAGTGTATGCAGCCCGTGGAACAAGTCCTTCGTGATTCTAAAGTGGATAAGTCTAAGGTTGATGAGGTAGTACTCGTAGGAGGTTCTACGAGGATTCCCAAAATTCAACAGATGCTTTCCAGTTTTTTTAATGGTAAAGAACTTAATAAATCAATCAACCCAGATGAAGCTGTAGCTTACGGAGCTGCCGTACAAGCGGCTATTCTTTCCGGTGTCGATAACAGCACCGTTCAAGATCTTCTACTACTCGATGTCGCACCCGTTTCCCTAGGTCTGGAAACCTCGGGAGGTGTCATGACTAAAATTGTGGATAGGAATACCACAATTCCAACTAAGAAGGAACAGATTTTTTCAACATATTCTGATAACCAAACATCCGTCACTATCCAAGTATACGAAGGTGAACGCGCTCGTGCGCAAGATAACCATTTACTCGGTAAATTCGATTTGGGTGGTATCCCTTCCGCACCCAGGGGTGTTCCGCAGATTAACGTAGCGTTCGATATCGACGCGAATGGAATTCTAAACGTCACCGCGGAAGATAAAGCGTCCGGTAAGAGTGAAAAGATCGTCATCACCAACGATAAGGGTCGCCTTTCGAAGGATGATATCGAGCGTATGGTTAATGACGCAGAAAAGTACAAGGATGAAGATGATAAGTATAGAGTGAAGGTGGAAGCGATCAATAACTTTGAGGCTAACGTCTTTGGAGTCAAGAGTATGATAGATAAGCTAGGCGATGAAGATAAAGCGCGTGTAGAAGAAAAGGTTAATGAAGCTATAGCGTGGATAGATAACAATAGATCCGCGGAAATAGATGAAATTGAACACCAACAGAAAGAGTTTAGGGAATTTGTAGATCCGATTATGCAGTCCGAAGAAAAGGGTCCCGTCATAGATGAGATGGATTAAAACCTAAGTCATTTAGAGAAATAGTACTTTTTAATAAAGAAATGGATATCCACAAGGTATTCGACAAAATTCACGACCAAATTGAAAATCACAAAAATGATGAGCACGTCGAAATAGAAATGCGTCTCGGAAAATTTAACGGAAAAATGTTCGACACAAATGTCGGTAAAGATAACTTTGATAAAGTCATGACCGGTCTCCAAAAGTATAATCAATGGGAGCAAGTTGTATTATCCGATCAAGAGGTATTTTATAGAGAACGCGACAACACTCGAATCACCGTAGATGATAATACGGGTGATGAGACCATCATAAAAAAAGAACGTGTGAAGAATGAAGATTTCAAAAGGCTCAAAAATTCACCTTATGATTTACGTATAAGTATTTCCAAGGAATTACCCATTCAAGATCTCCAAGATCGCGAGATGGACAAGAAGAAGACAAAGACACGCGTATCGTTTATTCGTAAGAATCTTTCCATCGATATGACTAAGTGTACAGGAGATATGCATGATATGGACGCGGAAGATCCTGTCACGTACCAGATCGAGCTAGAGATTGTTGATCCTACAAGAGTTCAAACCAAGGATGAGCTGTTCAACATACTCCATAAAGTGAAAGACGTTATTAGTATTTTAGGAAACGCAAAGTAATATGATAATTTAAAGATTAAACTATATACAAAGTAATGCACGGTTTCTATAATAATGGAAACACGTGTTATTTTAACTCAGCTCTACAATGTGTGTTGAGAATACACGATCTCTCCTCACATATTTTACGAAATAATTATGAAAAAGAATGCACATTCACTAAACTCTATAAAGAACTTGTAGGTATTTATTTCAATAAAGAAAACTTTCTTAAAATTAACATTGAACCTTTACTTCACACGTTTCAAGAGAAATTTCCCAGATTCAAATCCCTGTACCCACACGACTCTCAAGATGCTCTATTTTGTATAATCGACATACTCGAGCAAACGTACCCGTTTACAAAAACGCTCGTGTACGGTAAAAAAACGCAAACTACTATATGCCCCTCGGGAACCACGACACTAGAAGAACCATTTTCTGTTTTACTTCTTAATGGTGATAAGCCTAAAGTGAGTGAAATGATGACAACATCTGAAAAATGGAATGTTCTTGATAATTACGTAGATAACGCTGGGGTTGTACATAACGTATCGACGACGCGTGATGTTATATCGGAGTATCCTAAGGTGTTATTTATTTCATTCGACAAAAAGGTAGACGTTGTGGCAGATGAAATAAATAATTACGAACTTTGTGGGAGTATTTTGCATCATGGAAGTCAGTTTGGTGGTCATTACAATTCTATGATTAAACTATCTGATAATTGGTTCATGCAAGATGATGAAATCGTTACTAAACTCGACTTCAAAGAAAAGGCACCACACCATGTACTCATGTACATTTTAAAAAGTCGCCCATAATTATACCTTCTTTTATGTTGACCAGTGTCCTATAAAAAGTTCTCCTACTATTCGGAAAGGTTTTGTCATACCTCCGCATAATAGGCTTCCACCACATTGGACTATCGTTCAACATGTATTGACACTCGATAATAGAATCTTCTTGAACATCTATATGTTCGGGAACTTGATAGGTGTGGATCTCTGATTCAAACATAAGTTTCCCCCTTTCTTGTACGTACAGTTTCCACATATCACCCTTTCGTTTAAATTGAAAATCAATTGTATTCTTATCCTTTGGTTTCCATTTGAACATAGTTTCGTGGGTACCCTTTTGAACTGGATCTTTAACTGGTGTAAAAATCAACCCATCAATTTCTTGTTCAACCGTTGGTAAATATTCGTTCATGAACGTTTCAAATTCTGCCATAACATGGAACGTTTTAATTTTGAATTTTATGGGATCGTATTTTAGCACGGTCAACATTTTTTGTAGTTCTTCCATATGTTTTAATCGATCGATCATATCACTTTCTCCAATTTTTGAACCTCTGACCATCATACAATCGTATGCCATGAATGTATCTTTATACAATTCACCTTCGATTATGGTTCCATCGTATATAGGTTTACGAAAATTTAAAGGGCATGTGTAGACGTCGAGTGCTCTATTAATCAAAACGCACGTCTTTTTGTTGTTGTACATGAAGGCCAATAACATGAATCGTAAACCGTCAGTTTTTTCACACACGAGATACTCGTTTGAACTCAATATATCAAAGTGTCTGTATTCTATAGACACTGGCTGAGCCCCCGGAAAAAACCCTTTTACTTTCCACGCACGTTCCATGAACGAAATCGCATATGTGTAAAGAGGATCGTCTCTATTTACAGATAGACGTTGCATTATATCTTATATTTTAGGGTTAATCTTTAAGTTGCTTTAACACCGGCTGAGTTGAGTAAATTACTTATGCACTCGTGGGTGTACGTAAATGTTAGTCGAGCACCAGTGAATGCGATAATTCTCGCACCAGATTCTTTTAATTTTTCAAACATAACGTTCGACTTAGGGTAAATTTTATGATTTCCGGTTCTCTTATCTTTCACACATTTGTATACATTTTTACAAATCATCATCCAAGCCCTAGCAGAAGATTCGTTGACTTTATACATACTCTCTGAAATTTTAGGGCCTACGTCGGTATCGAAGTTTAGACCCATTTGATTAGTCGGTTCAGACGATTTAGATTGGACTTTTTCTTTAAACATTTCCCAATCGATCCCTTCATTGACACCTGGAAATACGAGAACATCTAATCCCGTATACTCTTCTACTACTTTATCGAGTGATCCAGGGTCTATCCCCACACCAAAATCTATAAAGAATATCCTATCAAAAGATTTAATACAATTGCTTATCATGTCAGACTTTTCAAAGGGGTCATCGTTCACAAAAATAAGTTTGTTCGAATATCCCTTTTGAATACACCTAATATTTAACTGAAGAATAGCGTGAAGAGTTTTTACATGGCAAGATTTACCACGGGTTGTTATGATAGTAGCAATATTCATGAGAAATTATAGTTTCTAAGCCTTAAGCCTTTCATCTAGAGATCCAGTAAAAGGGAGATTACCCACGTGCCCCAATGATGTTTGACAATCGGCGAAAATTTGACCATCCATCTGTTGCCATCGACGACAGAAAGCGTAATCTTCGGATAAATACCTTCTAGACTCTGGGTCTATCATACAATCAAATAAAGCGCAATATTCATCAAAGTCTCTGTTTTGGTGATCGTTTTTACAATTAAGAGTAGACCCATAATGTTCGTGCATTCTAGTGAGAGCTTCTCTAGAAATCATCATAAATCCTGTGGGTCCATCCAACACTTCAACAAATCCATTAACTACGGAACGTCGCTTAGCGCCTATGTTAGCGACCAAGCTGGCGGACATCATGTTCATATCACGCTCGTCTCCATTTTCAATACCTTCTTTCACTTGATCCCACATGACAACCTTTTTAGGATAAATAGCGACGGATACGTCGTGTCCAGATTTTATAAGGCGAACAACGGATACCGGGTCAAAGTGTACATCCGCATCTATAAACATAAAATAATCGGCGTCTGTTTTTTGCATAAATCTACCTATGGATACATTTCGAGCACGATGAACCAAACTTTCGTTCTCAGTCGTGTCTAACATTAACTGAATACCTTCTTTCATTAAAAGAATTTGAAGGTTAATAATACTCGACATGTACTTTTCCAAGCACATACCCCCATAGCAAGGGGTACTTAAAAATAGTTTAGTCATACTACATTAATATTACACTTTATCCTCTAAATAACGTTTAACTATGAGTATAATCTTATTAAGTGTGGGAATGGATACTGAACATTTATCGGAAATAATACTCTTTGAGTACTTCTTTTCCAATACCATAAAAATAATGGCAGTGGCCACACTATTAGGAGATTTACTCATCAAATCTACACATTCCTCCAAGGCTGTACACAATTTATTACACGCAAGCCTTTCCTCTCGAGAGACCTCAAATGAATTCAATAAACGTTGCATGACGTTATACGGCTTTGTAACGTAATTTTTATCAGTAGCCTCATCTTTGATCGTATCTTTAAAAATCTGAGCCGTACGACTTATATCTTTACTCTGAATACCAAACATGTTCGCGATATCTTTCGTTGTACGAGGAACCTGTGCAATTCTACAAGCATATAAAACACAATTAGCTTTTATACCCGATCGAACAGCTCCACGCGTAAGCTTAGATTCGTTGAATTTTTTATAAAATGTTTTGGCATCCCTAAGAATGCCATCTGGTAAAGATGTACAAGCTTCATCAATGTCTTTGTACGCATGGTACAATGAACGATCTTTATGATTCATAGAACTATGAAAATTTATTTTGGCCATTCTTTTCAATTCATATGATGGTCTCCCTTTGGTTGATATCATCGTCCCTTTACCCCACGCGTAGGAAAAGAGTTCCTGATTTGCGACGGGTACTGTACACCTAGCTGGATCGTTTACACGTCCATCGTCGGTGACACCACTCGTCCACTCAGCAGTATCATCTATATAAATAGAATCAACTACACCACATTCAGAACATACCATTCCTTCACGTGTTAATATCTTAGTTCCTGAGCAAGAACTGCATAATCTATTATCAACTGGCTTGATTGTTGGTTTTTGTTTAAGGCGATCAAGATCAGCCCAAATAGTAGCCAGTATTTCTGTATCCATTACGATGTATTATTAAATTTATCTAGCTTTTTTCCGCACTTAAGTTAAAAATTTACATTATCTACTTGAGTTTTAGCACGTTCTTCAATTTTATTAACCAGTTCCTTAAATTTCAAAGATCCTGGGCTGGAAGGCTTCCACTCGTTCCATTCTTTATCCACAAGTTCGTGATCCGGTGGTAAAGACACATTGCCATCTATTTCACTATCAGAAACGACAAAACCTTCCAAATCTGTGTCTTCGTCAGTTTGATCATATATATAACTATCTTCGTCTTCTATGTCTATCTCGCTGTAGTACGCGTACATATCGTCACCTAAACGTTTCATTTCAATGTCTTCAAAAGTTGCTTCTCCCGTGTGGTGTTCCATGACACTTTCATATGGGGCGGGCAACATCTCTTCGTTCATCTTATACACACACGCTGACTTGTAAAAGGATTCTGTTGCATTGAGATACTTGATACCTAACGTCGACCCAGTATTCATACCAACAACACCATACATTTCATCCTCAACACCATCCTCATTCACAAAAATTTTTACTAAATCACCAGGCTGAATTTCTGAAAATACAATCATATCTAAAGATTTCAGACAAAAAATATTTACAGCTATTAACACACGGTATGGGGGTGGAAATTCTTTCTAAAGCGGATTGTAAATATTGCGAACACGCTGAATCTTTATGTAAAAACCTTAATTTGGAGTACTCTAAAACGATTGTGGATAAAGAAACCCTGAAAAAACGTTGCGGGGTAGCAGCATCCACGTACCCGCAAGTATTCGTTAATGGATCTCTCGTGGGTGATTATTTCAAATTTGAAGAATTCATAGAAGAAGCAGAACCAATGCTTTTACCTACTATGAGTAGGTTTACCATTTTCCCTATAGAACATGATAACCTGTGGGCCCTGTATAAAAAGGCGCAAATGTCTAACTGGACAGCTGAAGAAGTTGATGTATCGAAGGACATGGACGATTGGAAAAACTTGAGTGAAAATGAACGCCATTTCATAAAATACGTCCTGGCATTTTTTGCGGGATCGGATGGTATTGTTTTTGAAAATTTAAATAATAATTTTGCTGACGAAGTTCAAATTACCGAAGCTCGTTCTTTCTATGCGTATCAGTGTCACAATGAGATGATACACGGAGAAACGTATAGCAAACTGATAGACAAATATATAAAAGATTCAGCTGAAAAAAGAAAGCTTTTTGAAGCCATAACAACTATCCCATCCATAAAAGAAAAAGCTGATTGGGCTATGAAATGGTTTGATAAGGATAGACCATTTTGTGAGCGCCTTTTAGCTTTCGCGTGTGTTGAAGGTATTTTCTTTTCCGGGAGTTTTTGTGCTATATTCTGGCTCAAGAAACGTGGAATGTTACCGGGTCTCTGTTTTAGCAACGAACTCATAAGTAGAGATGAAGGATTACATCTCGAGTTTGCCATAGAACTTTTTAAGATGTTGAAAAATAAACCTAATCAGGATATCGTTTACGACATAGTGCGTGAAGCTGTAGAAATCGAAAAATCTTTCATAATCGAAGCTTTACCATGCAGTTTAATTGGTATGAATTCTGATAAGATGTCAAATTACATCGAATACGTATCTGATCGTATGTTAAAGCAAGCGGGGTTCAATAAAATCTGGAACACTCAAAATCCCTTTGATTTTATGGAAAATATATCCCTAGATGGTAAGACTAATTTTTTTGAAAAACGTGTAGGTGATTACGGTAAGATCGATGAAACTACCGAACTCGCATTCGACGAAGAATTTTAACGAGAAATAGTGACTTCGCTACCATCTGTGCATGCGCAAGAAGTAGACTTCTTGTTGCTCATGCGCGCAGGTAAATCAACACCTTCGTTTATATCCATATGACCGAAAGACGCCCCACTGTCAGTAAAACCGACAATATCCATTTTACCGGGAGTAGGCGTTGGCATGTCAGCCATACGAACTGGCCTTTCGGGTAATGACTTCATCTTAGGCATAGGCATAGGCTTAAGCTCTGGCCTGGGCTCGGGCTCGGGCTCCTTGACACCCCCCATAGTTGGAATTGTATACGCTTCACTGTTTACGTTCATCATACCCCAACTGACGAGAATGTAAACTACAGTGTGTAACACGAGCCCCTTGGTAGTAGGGCATCCGTTAGGTCCGGCTACCCAATTTCCAAGTATGCGCCTCATGAGACGAAAGGTATCAGGGTTCGCTATTATAAAGAATAATAGACCAGCCATGATAGAAATGAGTAACTTTTTCTCCTGCTTTTTACCATCACATCCACATCCACAATCTTTGAAAAGACCCATTATATTTGTTAATGTAGTACGAGAAAAAAATGTTGCTTAAAGATTCATCTCCTATAGAAGATATAAGCAACCGACAATGGCCAACATTATTCAGCGTTATGACCACTTTGAACCCTCTACCGTAATTCTCTCCAAGATGAAGAAGAACAAGAACGGTGGAAAGACCGTATACATTAACGCACCAGAAAACAAGAAACTTTACATTCAACTCCCTTTTATGCGCTCCCCTTTCGGTCTGAGCGCTTTCACAGACGAGGCGACCAATAAGACTTCCTATTCTCTCGATCTATCTTTCGACAGTGATAATGAGCAGGGCAATGATCTCATGGAAAAGCTCAAGCAACTCGATGAGCGTATCGTCAAAACAGTTGCTGATAACTCCAAGGAATGGCTCGGCAAGTCGTATAACATCGAGGTCATCAAGGAGGCTCTATACAAGCCTCTAGTTCGTCCAGGTAAGGACGACTATCCCTCTACCATGAAGCTCAAGCTCATGACTAAGCCTTCCGGAGAATTCATCGCCGAAGCGTACGATTCTTCTCACCAATCCATGCCCGTTGATGGTATCGAGAAGGGTCAAAAGTGTATGTGCATCGTCGACTTTAATCAGATTTGGTTCATCGATAACAAGTTTGGTGTCAGTGTACGCCTTTCCCAAGTTCTTTGTGAACAATCCCAAAAGCTTCCCTCTTTCGCTTTCCAGGGTATTGAGACTGC
>ERZ767114.1642-NODE-1642-length-10559-cov-3.145965_pt1 | contig 10559 bp, 11 predicted proteins | sample MGYA00374952_ERZ767114 | MGnify/ENA primary metagenome ERZ767114 (study PRJEB28939, sample SAMN06267156) | marine metagenome | isolation source: Columbia River Estuary | place: USA:Columbia River Estuary, USA | collected 2012-05-05 ...
AAGGCTCCGTAGGCTAAACTTCAACTGACTTTTTCAATGAGCCTCACCCTCGATTCACCACCGTCCATGCTTACCACCGCTCCGGAGACCCCGGCTTATCTACCCGCTTGGTTCGCCGCCCGCCAGCAGTCCGCCTGGCAGCGCTTTCTCGCCACTCCCGCGCCGAAACGCGGCGATGAGACCTGGCGCTTCTCCAGCATCAAGCAGCTCGATTTCTCCTCGTTCCACAAAACTCCGGTTAGTGGGGCGAATGATTTGATCGCCCGCTCCACCGGCCTTGAAGCGCCGGCGGCGAAACTGATTTTCGTGAACGACGAGCTCGTGCATGTGGAGTCCCATCTCCCGGAAGGCGTCATCTGCCTCCCGCTCGCCGAGGCGCTCGTCTCCCACAGCGATCTGGTGCAGGCGCACTTCATGAAGCAGGAAACCCGCCTCGGGTCGGCCAAGTTCGGCGCGCTTCACGAAGCGTCGTTGACTAACGGCTTGTTCGTCCATGTTTCCGACAAGGTCGAAATCGACGGAACCATCGAAGTTCATCACTGGATTTCCGGAGCCAACACCGTCATCTTTCCCCACACGCTGGTCGTCACCGGAAAGAGTTCGAAAGTCCGCGTGGTCGATATTTTCCGCTCGGCGGACGATGTCCAACCCGGCCTCGCCATCGCGGTCAACGATTTATCCGCCGGTCAGAATTCCAAGCTCGATTACGTCGCGATCCAAGCGTTCAACGAAGTGACGCGAGTCATCCAAATCAACGAGACTTCCGCATTCCGCGATGCCTCGGCCACCGGCTTCATCCTCAACACCGGCGCTTCCTGGGCGCGCAACGAGACGCTCTCCCGCCTCGAAGGCCCTGGCTCCCGCTCGGACATGCTCTCGGTTTCCATCCCCGCCCACGAGCAGGAATACGACCAACGCACGTTCCAGCACCATGTCTCGGAAGGCGCTTACTCGGACTTGCTCTACAAAAACTCGCTCTACGACAACTCGCGCACGATTTTCTCCGGACTCATCTTCGTGGACAAGGACGCACACCACACCGATGCCTATCAGACCTGCCGCAATCTGCTGATGAGCGATACCTGCGAGGCCAACTCGATGCCCGGCCTCGAGATCAACGCCGATCAAGTGAAATGCTCGCACGGCAGCACTTCCTCCCAGATCAGTGACGAGGAAATTTTCTACCTCCGCGCGCGCGGTATCGATCCGGTGAACGCCCGCCAGCTCATCGCCCGCGGATTCTCCGTGGACGTCGTGGAACGCTTGAAGAATGAAGCGGTCGAGGAGTTAGTCCTCAGCTTCATCGACGACAAGTTCGCCCACATCGCCTCTCGCGGCGCTTAGTCGCGCCGGTCACATCAACTGCGCGCCGGCCTCCGCCAACTCGGAACGCTCGCCACGGTTCAGCGCGACGTGCGCGACGAAAGGCTGGCCCTTGAGGCGGTTCCGCGTGTAAACGAGTCCGTTGCTGCGACTGTCCACGTAAGGATTGTCGATCTGCGCCGGATCGCCGACGAGAACGAGTTTCGAATCGCGCGACATGCGGGTGACGATGGTTTTCGCTTCCTGCGGCGTGAGCTGTTGGGCTTCGTCGAGAATGAAGAAGCGGTTAGGAATCGAGCGTCCGCGGATATAGCAGAGCGCTTCGATTTCCAGAATGCCCTGCTCCATCAGAAGCTCGTAAGGCTTTTTCACTGTCGCGGGCGCGGAACCCGCCGGCTTTTGCTGCTTGCGGCGCGGACCAAGAGGAATGGTTGGACGCATCAGGAGATCAAGCGCGTCATGGATCGGCTGGAGCCACGGACGCATTTTCTCATCGAGAGAACCCGGCAGGAAACCGAGCTGATCGCCCATCGAGACGACAGGACGGCTCACAGTGATTCCGTTGTATTTGCGGTTGAACATCTCGTGCAGGCCCGCGGCGACGGCGACCAACGTCTTGCCGGTGCCGGCGTGGCCATAGCAGGTGACGAGGGAAATGTCCGGGTTGAGTAGCGCGTCGATAAGGCAGCGCTGGCCGAGGTTGAGTGGCTTGAGCGATTGGCCGTCGGGGATTTTCAAAACCTCGGGAATATTCAGGCGGACGAAACGCCCGTCTGCCGAGAGCCGGGCTGGGATGGTTTGCTTTTCACCAGCGCCCAACAAAACATACTCGTTCACCGCCACGCCTTGGATGCGGTCTTCCGAGATCGGAAGATCGCCGGTGCTGGCGAAACGATGAAGCTCGCTCGGATCGACTTCGACACGGCGTACCTCGTAGTTTGAAACCTCGCGGGCATCGACCTTGTCGTTGAGATAGTCCTGGCACTCGATCCCGACGGCGCGGGCCTTGAGTTGCATGTTGATGTCTTTCGTCACGAGGACGACGGGAGCCTGGTTATACTGCATGAGCAGCAGGCAGGCGGCTAGAATCCGGTGGTCGACGCGTTCGCGATCGGGGAAAACCCGGTGGAAGCGGTTGAGCTGATCCGAGTTTTTCGGGCAGCTTGCGGGATCATAGATGACCAGACGCACGGTGCCGCCGCCTTCGGTGGTCACGCCATGGGTGACTTGTTCCGAAGAGGAAAACATGTCTGTTAGGCGGCGATGGACGCGGCGGGCGTTGGCTCCACGCTCGGTTTGCTCGGACTTGAATTTATCGAGCTCGGCGAGCACGTCGACAAGGATGCAGAGGTGGTTTTCCTTGAACCGCTCCAAGGCCGCGGGGTCGTGCAGGAGAACATTCGTGTCTAGCACATAGTTTTTCACGAGCTGCGAGGGTGCCGTGAGGCCGAAATCGCTGGCGATGGGAGAAGCTGCGGACGCTCGCTTCTTTCGGGTGCCGCCTCCGTTTTCTGGAATTTCTTCAAACAATGCGGACTGACCTTCCTCGGTGCGATGAATCATCGTTGTGGGTGATTTTGCGGGGTGTTTTGACGGGTGCCGGGGGGCGAATTCCCGGCCCGTCGCCGGTATCCGCAGTGCCAAATGGTGGCATCGAAACTTTGATCGCTTTAATCAAGATGCGCTTACTATCCTCATGCGCGGCGGGATGACAACCCCCAAATTGAAATTTCCGCTGCCCGCGGAGTTCGATCCGCTCGCGCTCTCCGGTCTCATCGAAATCAAGCTGCGCCCATCCGGGAAATTGTTTGATAGATCAAAGCGCGCCGGGCATTTCCTGCGTGGTCTTGCATAGGCGATGCGGAGCGGAGTGGACAGGCCGCTGCGATCTTCCCAAACTCTTTCATGGCCGCGCCCAAATCACCGAATCTGGTCTCCGTGACCACCATCAATGACGATGGTTCGCGCTATTTCCTTCATCCGGCGGACGTGAAAGGCCGGTGGACGCTGGCGAGGCGCATCGTCGGGCTGCTGCTCATCGTCGTTTACGTGCTGCTGCCGTGGATCCCGATCAACGGTAATCCGGCGGTCTTTCTCGACGTGGAAAACCGGATGTTCCACCTCTTCGGCCTGACCTTGGTGCCCCAGGATTTGTGGGTGATGTTCTTCGCGATCAGCGGGATGGGCTTCGCGCTGTTTTTCATCACCTCGCTGCTCGGCCGGATCTGGTGCGGCTGGGCGTGTCCTTACACGGTCTTTCTGGATCATGTCTATCGACGCATCGAGCGCTGGATTGAGGGCGACGCCACCGCGCGCCGGGCGCTGCAGCAGGCTCCCTGGACGGTTGGGAAAATCGCCAAGCGCGTCACCAAGCATCTCATCTTCGTGGTCATCGCCGCGGCCATCGCGCATGTTTTCATTTCCTACTTCGTCTCGCTGGAGCGGCTTTACGGCTTCATGCAAGAGGGTCCGCTGCAGCACGCGACCGCCTTCGGCGTCGTGCTTTTCCTCACCCTCGTCCTGTGGTTCTGTTTCGGTTATTTCCGCGAGCAATTCTGCATCATCATGTGTCCATATGGCCGCCTCCAGAGCGCGCTAACGGACGACGACACCATCAACATCGGCTACGACGAAAAGCGCGGCGAACCCCGCGGTGCGAAGGGCAAGGCCGAGGGCGACTGCATCGACTGCCGCCGCTGCGTGCAAGTCTGCCCGACCGGCATCGACATCCGCAACGGCCTCCAGCTCGAATGCATCGGCTGCACCGCCTGCATCGACGCGTGCGACGACATCATGACCAAGGTGGAGCGGCCGAAAGGGCTCATCCGTTATGATTCATTCAATGGATTCGCGGGAAAAAAGCGCCGCTACCTGCGCCCGCGCGTCTATGCGTATTGCGCGCTCGCCGTGCTCGGACTGGGCGCGCTCACGCTCGTCGCCTCCAACAAGGCGCGGCCGTTCACGGCGACGATTTCCCGCGCCGGCGGGGCCGGATTCTTCAGCGACGCCAGCTCGGTCCGGAACATTTACAAAGTCCGCGTCTTCAACAAACGCAACCAAACCGCCAGCATCACCATCCACCTCGGCCAGAAAACCCCGGCGGGCTATCAGCTCAGCGGAGCCGAGCAATCGTTCTCCATCGCGCCGCTCAGCGAGATGTCGCGCACCTGCGTGGTGTTTGCGCCGCTCGCCGCCTACACCGGCAGCTCGGACATCGTCATCGAGGTCCACGCCGACCCCGGCGATGTCGTCTTGGAGAAAACCGCCCGCTTTCTTGGCCCGAATCCGCAATCCATCCCCAAGCCCTAACCACCGATGAAAACCATCTCAGAATTCGTCTCCCGCCATCCCTGGATCTATGTCGTGCTGGCCTTCCTCGTCCTGCTAACGGCGTGGTCCACGCTGATCTCCGTGGCGGTGAAATTCGCGCCAAAACAGGTTGAAGTGAAACGCTGATGACTACCGTCGCCGCCTTAGCCGCCGGACTTGTGACCAGTTTCCACTGCGTCGGCATGTGCGGACCCATCGCGTGCGGGCTCGGCACGCTGGCGAAATCCGAGGGCGAGCGACTCACCGCCGCCTCGCTCTATCATGGCACGCGGCTCGTTTCCTACGGCCTCATCGGCGCGCTCTGCGGCGCGCTCGGCCAGCAGCCGCTGAAGTGGTTTTTCAACTCGCCCGCCGTCTTGCTGCCGTGGGTGATGGTCGGCGTGTTGCTGGTCATGGCGTTCGGTTTGGACAAAAAAGTCCCGCGCCCGGCCATCCTCAACCGCCTCACCGCGCGCGCCCGCTTCAAGGCCTGCAAGCTCTCCGCCTACGGCGGGGCCTCGGCGATGGGGCTGCTAACACCTTTCCTGCCCTGTGGTCCGCTCTATCTGGTTTTCGGCGCGGCCCTGCTCGCCGGCTCCGCGGCGAAGGGCGCGGAGTTCACGCTCGCCTTCGGCCTCGGCACGGTGCCGCTGCTGTGGCTCGCGCAGCACCAGTTCCACCGCATCCGGGCAAAGCTCACCCCACTCGCGATGAGCCGCCTGCGCCGCGGGCTCGCTTTCGTCGCCGCGTTGGTGCTCGCCGTCCGCCTGCACGGCACGATCCCCGCGGAATTTTTCGGCACGCCGCCCAGTGAGAAACCGGAGCTTCCGTCGTGCTGCCATTAACTCCCGGCTGAGACAGCCGGGACACTTTCACAGTCGAATCTTGATCGTTGGCCCGGATGGCGGGATGTTCGGCGCGTGCCTGCCTCGATTTCCGAAACTCCGCCCGCCGGCATCGCCTTGTTCGATCTCGACGGCACCTTGATTGCCTGGGACTGCCAGTTGTTATTCCGGCATTTCGTCGTTCGCCGCGAGCCGTGGCGGAGGATTTTTTTGCCGGTATTTCTGGCGTTCCTGCCGTTGGCGGGGCTGTTGGAGGCGGCCGGAATGAAGCGGGTTTTCCTCAGTTATTTGTGGCGGATGGACCGCGAAACCCTCGCCGGTTACTCGCGGGAATTCGCGGCGGCGCTGATGCCGGCGATCTATCCGGAGCTGCGCGGAAAGCTGGAACGCCACCGCGCCGCCGGCCATTTCCTGATCCTCGCCTCCGCCAGCCCGGAGTTTTACGTGGCGGAGATCGGCCGCGAACTCGGCTTCGATCTCACGCTCGGCACGCCCGTCGAGCTGGGAGCGTTTTTCCCGGATTTGGAAAATAACAAGGGCGCGGCGAAGGTGGAGCGCTTGAAGGAAATACTACCCGCGTCGTATTTCGAAAACGGCAAGTTGCGACATTGCCATGGCTACACCGACAGTTGCGCGGACTTGCCGATGCTCGCGCTTTGTGACTCCGTCACCGTCGTCAACCCGTCGCCCCGGCTCACCGCCATCGCGGAGAAATCAGGCTGGGAAATCGTCCGCCCGGAGCGCCCGTGGAAGTGCCGGATCGGATTCGCCCGCCGCGCGCTCGCGCTGCTCCTCGGCCTCGGTCAGAGTTCGACCTGAAAGAAGTCCCGCATGACTTCCCGGTAAACGTCGCGCTTGAAGGCGGGCAGCCAGTCGAGGTCGAATTCCACCGGCAGAATCCATCGGTAAGCGCGGAATTCCGGTTGTTTTTGACGCACGTTGACCTGCGGCGCGTCCGCCTTCAGATGGCAGAGGAAATAGGTTTGTTCCTGGCCGTGGCTGCCGTGCTTGCGGAGTTTTTTGCCGCGCGCGCCCTGCGGATAAAGGTAGCGGTAGCCTTCGCGGCGGTCGATCACCTCGTAGTGTTTCGCCTCCAGCCCGACTTCTTCGCGGACCTCGCGGAACAGCGCTTCTTCGAGAGTTTCGCCCGCATCGACTCCGCCTTGTGGAAATTGCCACGCGCCCGGAATCGTCCAGCGCTCGCAAATCAGCAGGTTGCCCGCTGAGTTCACGACCAATGCGGCGACATTTGGACGGTAACGAACCATGGCGTTTAGATGCCGTGTTAGCTCGAATGTGACAATCCTTAACTTGAGCGGATCGTGACGAGCCCTTGCGTCACTTCTATCAGCGCGAGTTCGGCGCACGCATCCGGGGACCTTATTGACGGCCGGGTCTTTCAATTCATCGCTCGACCTCGTCCATTTCGTGAGCTATTGGATGGAAGAGTGAAAACCATCGTCACCATCGGGTCTGACCGTGCTTCCGAGCACAGTCAGCAGGTGCACGGAGCTCGCCCCCGACGTCGCTGGTCGCTGCCGGAGGTGAGAATCGTGGTGATCTATTTCATCGCCGCCAGCCTCTGGATCGTGGGATCCGACTTGGTCCTGACCAAGTCCACCGTGGATGAAGCGGAATCGGGTTTCATCCAAACCCTCAAGGGGCTGAACTTCGTCATCACCACCGCCATTCTGTTATTTTTGGTGTTGCGGCACGCCTACAGCGGATGGCGTCACGCCGAGCGGGAACGCGTCACGGTGATCGACCAAGCCCGCGAAAAATTCCGCAAGCTCTCCTCACACGTCCAGTCGCTGCGCGAAAAGGACCGCACTTGGATCGCCCGCGAAATCCACGACGAGCTCGGGCAGTTGCTCACCGGCATCCAGATGCAGCTGCGTTTGATCGAAAGCCGTCTCGAAGAACGCGACGAGCGCGCTTTGAACCCGATCATCGACAAGCTGGTGGAGACTTCCAATCTGGTCGATGCCACGATCGCCTCGGTCCAGCGGATTTCCGCCGGCCTGCGTCCGAGCGCGTTGGACCATCTGGGACTCGCGGCCGCCCTTACCGAGGAAGCCGAGCAGTTTTCCAGCCGCACGGGCATTCCTTGCTCCATCGCAATCACGGATGTCCCGCCCGCGCTGCCGCCGGAAATTTCCACCTCGGTGTTCCGGATTTTCCAGGAAGCCCTGACCAACGTCGCCCGCCACTCGGAAGCCCGCAAAGTCGACGCCGCGCTCTCCGTGAGCGACAACGTGCTCGTGCTGACGGTCCATGATGACGGCAAGGGCATCGATCCGTCAGTCGTCGAGGATCCGCGTTCGCTCGGCTTGATCGGGATGCTCGAGCGGGCTGAAAACGTCGGCGGCCATGTGGTTCTCGCCCGCCACCCGGAAAAAGGAACCGAGGTGACCTTGACGCTGCCTTTGCCGGACCAGACCCAACTCGATTCACTCCATGAAAATCCTGATCATTGATGATCACGCCATTGTGAGGCGCGGCATGGCTTCGTTGCTGCAGGAGCATTTCAAAGGTGTGGAAATCGGCGAGGCGGAGGACGCCAAAACCGGCCTTGCGGCGGTGATGAAGCAGCCTTGGGATTTGGCGATGGTGGACATCAACATGCCCGGCCGCAACGGACTCGAACTGATCCAAGAGCTCAAGGTCGAGAAGCCGACATTGCCCGTCCTCGTCATCAGCAGCCATTTGGAAAAGGACTACGCCCTGCGCGCCCTCAAGTCGGGCGCCGTGGGCTACGTCTCCAAACAAAGCGCGGCGGACGTCTTGGTCACCGCGGTCCAGCGGGTCCTCTCGGGCCGGCGCTACATCAGTCCGGCGCTCGCCGAGCAACTGGCTGGCGCGCTCGCCGGCGAATCCGCCGCCACTTCCCACGAAGCGCTGTCCAACCGCGAACTCCAAGTGCTCCGGCTCATCGCGATGGGCAAATCGATCAAGGAAATCAGCGCCGATCTCGCGTTGAGCGCCAAAACGGTGGCCACCTACCGCAGCCGGATCGCCGAGAAAATGGGCTTGTCGTCCAATGTCGAACTCACCCGCTACGCGATGCAGCACGGTTTGGTGGATTGAGCATTCCCGGCAAATGTAGGTATTTTTACCTACCTGAAAATAGGCATAACACCGCTTTCGATCCTGAAAATCTGGGGAATACTGCGGGTGTTGGTTATGTGTTTATAAAGTTTGCCCGAGATCCGCGAGTGAGGGTCGCGGTACGGCAAAAAAAGGAACGCCGTCTTTCCGGGGGGGAGGGCGGCGTTCTGCTTTTCCAAGTGAAGCTTTCAAAGGAAGCGGAAGCTCACCAGTCCATGTTCTCGCCGCGCGAGTCGATGTGGGTGAAATTCCAGTAACCGCCGACGCCGCCTTTGAAGAGGCCGCGGCTCCGCAGATTCCGCGCCGCGGCGGCCACTTGGGAGGCGCGCGCCGGGAATTTCACGTCCACGGCGACGTTCGCCTGGTGCCATGAGCCGGACTTGGCCCCGTCGCAATGCGCGTTGTAGGCCGGGCAGCGGTAGGCGGAAATGATTTCCACCTCGCTGACATTCATTTCAAGAGCGATCCGGTCGGCGACGCGCAGCGTGTATCCCATCCGCGTCCACCAGTTTCTTGGCGGCAAAGTGTTCCAAATCGAGCCGTGCGACTTGGCATGAGCCTCGATCACCTGCTGCGGCGAGATGCTCTTCAGTCTCAGATTCGTGAGATAGCGGCTGTATTCCGGCAGCGACGAACCCTGTTTCCGCGCCCATTCCTCGGGCACTCCGGAAAGGTCGAGCCGCGGGCTTTCCGGGCGAACGCCTTGGCGGGCTTGAGTCTGGACGGTCACTTTCGGCGCGGAACCACTCGGAGAACTGGCGGCGCTGGCCGATGTGGAAGGAACGAGCAATCCGAGGCCGGCAAGTCCGAGACCCCCGATGACGCGGCGGCGGTCGATCGGATTGGCTTCAAAAGGAGATGAGAACGTTTCAGGGAAAATCATGAGAAATTTAGAGGAAAGGCGCGTGCGGACCGAAAGCGGATTGCATGCCGAAGCGCCATTTTTCCGCCGCGAAGAGCTGGCGAATTCCCGTGGAACCAAGCAGGCGGAGCCGATGCGACAAGCAAAAAAGCCCAGTCGGGACCTAATTTTCCGGCATTACCGCCTGAATTCCCGGCTGAAAACCGCCAAAACCAGCCCCGTCGCCGCCAGTCCGAGGATCCCCCAATCGCCGATCACCGCGAACAGCGAAAAGCTCGGACGAAGGGGAATTTTCAGCTCAGTGAGCAGCGAGCCGCGAGTGAAATGACTGCCCTTTTCATCCGTCAGAATCTGCTGCTGCCAGGAATTCGGATCATCGGCAGATCCGGTGGAATCGAGCGCCGCGCTGACCCCGCTGTTCGCGCAACGCAGCATCGGCCGCCGCAACTCGATGGCGCGGAAGCGCGCGTTGGCGAAATGCTGGGCCGCCGCCGGGGACTCTTTGAACCAGCCGTCATTGGTCACGTTGATGATCACTTGTGGCCCCGACCGGGTGAATTTCCGCACCAGCCGGCCCACGGTGTCTTCGAAGCAGACCGTCGGGATCGCGCCGATGACCGTCCCGCCTGCGGGGATCGGCAGCGGCTCGACCGAGTCGCCCGGCGTAAAGGAGCCGCCAAATTCCACTCCGGCTTGCTGCTCGTAGATTTTTTTCAAAAACGGGATCGAGTCCACAAACGGGATCGTCTCGCCGAAAATCACCAGATGCCGCTTGCGGTAGGTCTGGAGCTCGTCTGACGGCGACATCACCGCGATGGAATTGTAGGCGCGGCCCTTCGTTTTCATCACCAGTTGGTCGCCGGATTTCTCCGCCTCCAACTCGTTGACGCCGTAAATGAGGGAAAACGGACCCGCCGTGCGAACCTGCGCGATCGTGTCGAGATTGATCTGCCAGGTCCCCCACCCGCCGTCGGTCGTGCGGAGAATCCGGCCCGTCAGCGCGCTTTCCGGCCACAGCACCCAGTCCGGCCACTTGGCGGAAATTTCGCCCTGCGGCGACTTCATCGCATCGAGTGCTTTCAAGGTTTCGTCCTCATAGGCTTGGTGGACCT
>ERZ767114.1644-NODE-1644-length-10553-cov-3.476327_pt1 | contig 10553 bp, 12 predicted proteins | sample MGYA00374952_ERZ767114 | MGnify/ENA primary metagenome ERZ767114 (study PRJEB28939, sample SAMN06267156) | marine metagenome | isolation source: Columbia River Estuary | place: USA:Columbia River Estuary, USA | collected 2012-05-05 ...
TATATGAAATAGCTGATAATATCTTAAAAACAACTAATGGTGGTGAATTAAGAAAACTTGGTAAAAGTATACCATCATTTGATTCTAAAGTTTGGGATGAAAATAGTAGTGGATATATGAAAGCATTAATGTTAGAATCATTTATTCAAAATTCAGATGCTTTACAAAAACTTCTTGCTACAGGTAATGCTAAACTTACACAATTTGATTTCCAATACAATAACAAACTACTAAGTTTGGTATCGAGAGATTGGCAAATCACATCATCATCAGCTCAGAAAGCTTATAACAGTTGGACTGGATATAAGTGGGGTGGAACATTTTCAACTGATTTAGATGGACAGTATTCTGATTTCCAAGATGGAAGTTCAACATACGCAACCAATGCAGACTGGTCAGTAGAAAGAGTAACAGTTCAAGATGTAACTGCGTTTACCGCAGGTGGTGAATTTATTCAGTATAAACTTAAAATTAAAGATAAGGCAAATAGTGGGTACTCTGATTATTCAGATATATTACACTTGAATTGGGGTTATCTAAAAAAAGGAGATGGTACTGCAATAGCAACTGAAGGTAATGCTAAAATGGGTTTAACTGGTATTACAGGTGGTGATGCTGGAGATGTAACTCTTAAAATATTCAGTAATGCATTATCTGAATCAGCAATTGATGGTACAGATTATACTTACAACGTTTATCTTAAATCAGATATCGGTGATGGTAACCAAGTAAATCAAGGAGCATCTGCTGTTAAAACAGGTAACTATGATGCATCGGGTGAAGCAACTATAAGTGGATTAGAAAATGATACAGAATACTTTGTTTGGAACTTTATAGATGGTTCTAAAGATTATATGGATGATGTAGTAACTGTATCTGATTTAGCATTAGTATTCGCTGAGGCAATTGTTGATGGTATTAGTGGTGATGGAACAACCTTTGATTACCACATTCAAACATTTATGGCAAACGTAGTACACGATTCACCTTTTGATGGAGTGATAAACTTCTCAGATTCATATGAAATACTTGCTTACTTACAAGGTGTAACAAGTGAAAACTCTAACTATGTTTCTAAGAAAGGTGGAGCAGTACAGAGTGGTGGTACTAAATCAACATTTGGTACAGTAGATTCAAATGGAAGTTATTTCGCTGGATTAGATGCAACTTTCAAACCAACTGATTCTAATAAATCATTTCAGTTTGCTCATATTCTAATTGGTGATGTAAACTTTTCACATTCATATCAACCACCATCAACTTCTGATTTTCAAATTAGTTCTATGAATATTGGTAACTCATCACCTCTTGCATCAAGTGCAAGATACACTCCAATCCAACAAAATGTTGATTTGGTATCTGAAATTGTAGATGGTGAAGTAATATTCTCAATCAATTCAGAAGTAGCAGGTATGGTTGGTACACAATTTAACATCTTATATGATGATACAAGATTAGAATTAAAGAATGTAGTATTCGATACTGGTAATGAAATGACTAATTTCGCTAATCACATCGAAGAAGAAGGAAAAATAAACATAGGTTCATTTGACCAACAGTTTACACAAACAGTAAAGCAAGGTACTCCTTATAAATTAATATTCACACCATTAGTTGAATTGAGTAACACATCAGGTTTAATCTCATTTAAGGTTAACGAAGGTGTAAAGGCAGATGGTACACAAATTAAATTAAACATGGAATAAAGATATGAAAAAACTATTAACACTTTTAGTATTATTAACATTAACATCTTGTATGAAAGATGATATAATGGAACCTGTATTCGTTAGTGAAGTACCAGAGGCACTTCTAATAGATGAATTGGTAGGAATTAAATTAGAATCTGTAATCGTTTCAAGTGAGGTAAGAATGAACGTAAAGTTACCTAACGATGGAACATACAGAGTGAAGATAAGAGATATTGATAACTCTTTGATTTCACAAGAAAAACTTACTGCACAAGAGGGAGATAACATTCTTTCTGTGTATACCAGTAGTTTAGATAAATCTTCATTTACACTTGAATTAACAGATGTTAATCATAATGTAATAGGAAGAACGGTTTTCGTTAATCAATAAGGAAATAAAAATGAAAAAAGTTGTACTAGTAATTATTACGTTAGTGTTATCACTTTCTTCTATGGCGTGTATTAACCCGTCAATGGAGAATGGATTCGAAAAACTGAACCAATCTTTATCGGAATTAGTTGCATCATTTGATGCAGTTAACATTCCACAAATTCAAGAAGATATGGAACAGATTACCGATGATTTAAATAGTATTGTTGTAGGAATAGAAAATTATGTTTCTGCAGTAGAAGAATACAATCAGGCAATTTTAATTTACAACGAAGCATTACTTGAATACAATGATGCAATGCTAGAGTATGAAGATGCATTGATAGCAACTGATGATTTCTTATCACAAATAGATTCTTCAATAGATGGAATGGTAGAAGCATTAGAAGGTTTAAAAGAAATGTCAGATAATGGTAATCAATGGGCTGGTTTATTCTTACAGATAGCACAGATAAGAATAGGATTACAAGATATTCTTGCTACTATGAAAACAAAAGCAACTAAAGAACAAATGGAAGCATTGTTAGCTCAAGTAGAAGAAATGGGTGAAGGTATTGACCAGCTGGTATTTTTAGCTGATTATGATTATGATGGAGTTATTAATGGAATGGATAAATGTCCAGATACACCTTTAGCAGATATTAATAATGTAAACGCACAAGGATGTGCACCAGGTCAAACACCTGTAACCGAGGGAGAATAAATTATGAGTGAAAAAAAAGAAGGATTCTTTGCACAGATAAAGAATCAAGTAATAGCTGGAGTTGGTATTATACTAACTACATTGGGTGGTATTTTTATAGATGAGGTAAAATCATTTGTAGGAATAGAAGATGATTCAGAACCACAAACTGAGGTTGTACAAGAAAACAATCAATCAGTAAATGTAGAAGGACCTACTATCGTAGTAAACATACCAGAACAACAGGTAAAAGAAAAAGTAATTATCAAGGAAGTTAAAGTTCCTGTTAAGAAGAAAAAAGAAAAAGAACAAGAAATTGATTGGTAATTTAAATAAAGGAGAAAAATGAGTAGTTTCAAAAGATGGTGGAAAGTAAATGGACAAGGTATCGGATTTATAGCTGGTATAGTGTTTCTAAATGCTTACTTTTTAATATTAGGTGATTTAATGAACAAACACGAATGGTTAGCTGGTGTTTGGTTATTATGTTTCTTTGGATTTGCAGGATGGTATTCTTGGCAAATGAAGATTCATGGTTGGAGATTGCCTAAGGATATAAAAGATACCCACTAACGTTTAATATTAATACATGGAGAACAATGATAAACAATGGAAGTAATAAAACAAATTTTCGGAGATAAAATGTCAGACTACAAAATAGTTGATATTATATTGAAAGTATGGGTTGCTGGTTTATTATCTATGGTTGTACTTGGTTTAGTTGCTGTGATTAGTCACATCATCATAAACCCATCATCAATAGATAACGCAACATTTGGTGTATTTGATACACTAGGGAGTTAAATATGAAAAAAATTATAGAAATAATAATTAAAATCGATGGTTGGTTAACTAAGGTGGGGTTAGAAATGTATCCAAACTTAACCAATCATATGAAAGATAAAAAATGAAGAATATATTTATTTTAATTTTATGTGTATTATTCACACAAAATACTATTGCACAAACTGTTGGTAAAATCAAGGCAGAAACGTATCAAGCAGAATTCGAAAAAAAGAAATCAATTGATGATGTATCTGATTACGATGGCCCATATATTCCTATAGCTTTACTTAATGTATCTGCTAGTGATGGGGTTTACGAAATGTGGCCTGAGTTAAAGGATGCTAGAGTAGGTTTAGGTGTAACAAACATGGTAATAGAGTACTTGGACTGGACAAACAGATTCGAGTTCGTAGAGGAGAAGTCAGAGATTAAGGATAGAATGAAAAATCAATGGGTTGCATCAAGAAAGGGTGTTTCTCAAAATGAAGTTTATGGAATGGGTAAAGTAATGTTGGCGAATTATTTCGTTACAATAGAGATTTACGATTTCTCAGTTTCAGAAGATGAAGTTTTATCTTTAAAAGATGGTTCTAAACAAACACAAACAACTCGTTTAGGGTTGCAAGTTCGTTTTACTAATGCCGAGAATGGTACTTACTTTGTAGGTTCTGGTCTAGGTGAAGCAAATACAGTTAAGACTCAAGAGGGTTTGCTGGGTTTAGATTTGGAGGAAATAAACTTCAGACAATCAGCAATTGGAGTAACTACCAGAAAAGCATTAGAAACGGCTTCAGCAAGAATAGTAGCAAGAATGATTAGAAAAAAAATATTCGAAAACTAATGAATGAAAAAACTACTATCGATACTTGCATTTTGGTTCATAACTAATCTTAGTTATGGACAAACCTTCACACAGACATTTGTAGATAGATGTACTGGTGAAGTACAAGTTGTTACCGCTGATTTCACAAGTGGTTCTGCTATCGTTGCATTCTACAACGAAGCCAAATTATTCACATACGCACAATATACTAATGGTGAACTCCAACAATGGTTAGTTCAGAAATATGCTTGGTGGGCAGCACTTTCACCTTGTTCATCTGCTAGTAACGCAACCAACAACGCTAACAATACTGCAAACAACGCAACCAATAATACCAATTCAGGTTCAAGTGGTTCTAGTGGTGGTGGAGATAGTGGAGGAAGTGGTTCATCAGGTGGTAGTGGAGATAGTGGAGGAGGAGGTTCTGATGGCTCTGATGGCGGAAGTGGAGATTCTGGCGGAGGTGGTTCTGATGGCTCTGATGGTGGTGGTGGAGATTCTGATGGAGGAGGAGGCGATTCCGATGGCGGGGGTGGTGATTCCGATGGTGGTGGTGATGGCTCTGATGGTGGAGGTGATGGTGATGGAGATGGTGGCTCTGGTGATGGTGATGGAGATGGTGGAGATTCTGATGGTGGAGATGGAGATTCTGATTCCGATGGTGGTGGAGATGGTGATGGAGATGGAGATGGAGATTCTGATGGAGATTCAGATTCCGATGGAGATGGTGGAGATGATGATTCTGATTCTGACTCTGATGGCGATAGTGATGATGATTCTGATGGGGATTCTGATGATGATTCTGATGGAGATAGTGATGATGATTCCGATGATGATTCCGATTCTGATGATGATTCTGATGATGATTCTGATGAATCAGATGAAGATAGTGAAGAAGATAAAGAAGAAGAATCTGAGGAAGAAGAAAAAGAAGAGGAAGAAGAAAAGGATGAAGAAGAGGAAGAGGAAGAAAAAGAAGAAGAGGAGGAAGAAGATGAAGAGGATGAGGAGGATGAAGAAGAGGATGAAGAGGAGGAAGAAGAAAAAGATGAGGAAGAAGATGAAGAAGAGGAAGAAGAAAAGAAAAAGAAATTTATGCCAATAGTATTGAAAGCAGATGTAATGTCAATGCAAGCTCTAACAAGAGAATACAACCAAGTACTTGCAATTGGAGCATCACAAGCATCAATCTATGGTGATATAACAAATACAGCAACTTTACAAGTATATGATAACTTAAAACAAGTTGGTTTATCATTGGGTAGAAGTAAAGTAAGTTTGAATGAAAATTATCAAGTAACTTGGGTAGATGCAGCAAATCTATCTTATATGAGAAATTATCAGATGAATTCAACTACATTATCTTTGAGTAGAATGAAACCTATGGGTAAGTATGGAACTGTTGGATTGGGTGTTAGTTATTCGTTTATGTTTGGTAAAGATGCACTTGGAAATACAATGCCAAAAATGGGTACTATGGGATATAATATTCTTTATACAAATATGGTAAAAATAAATGATAGAATAATGTACACACCAGCATTGATTGGTGCACAAAACCCATTATCTTATACAGAAAAGGTTGAGGGGTTTGATGCCTTTTCATCAACATCAAAAGATTTTATAGGAATACTTGCAAATTCCTTCACAATACAATTAACAAAAAGTTTTTCGTTCAATGCAGGATGGACGATAATTTATAGTAGTAATGAGTTTGTTCCAATTATGAATTCGTTTATGATAGGAGCAAAGTTACCCTTTTAAGGAGATAAAAATATGAAAAAAATAGATTGGAAATTAGTAGTAATCGGAGTATTAATAGGATTATCATCATGGATGTATTTAAATCCAACAATACAAGAAGTAGAAAAGATTAAAGAAATCGAAGTACTTCAGACTGTAATTGATAGTATCTATGTTGAAAAACTAGTAGAGAAGAAAGTTTTTGTACCAAAGTATATTACAGAAATAAAAAGAGATACTATAATCAAAGAAGTAATTGTTGAAAAGATTAAAACTAAAATCAAAAAGGTTTATATAGATAAACCATATGAGGTAATCGTACCTAAGTATGAATTACCAGAATCTAAATGGTATGCTGGATTTGCATATCAATGGGATATGGGAAATTACTTTAGTGGAGCAAATGTACAAGTTTTACATAAATTCAAAAATGATAAAATGTTTAGTATAGATGTTGGATTTAGAAACGATTTAATAGATTTAGAAAATAATCTTGGAAAACTAAGACCTTATGTAGGAGGAACAATATATTTCAGATTAGATAAACCAAAAGATAATTTTTAAGATATGAAAAAATGGTTATTTTTAATATTGTTATTACCAACTTTAGTGTTTGGTCAGACTGGTGCTGGTTATACTCCAAGTGGTGAAGGTAAGATAAATTATAAATCCTACAAAACTCATTATGGTAATGGTAATCCTTCAACTTTTAATGGTGGATATAGTGGTGGTGCAGGTTCAACTGCTGAGTTTGATAGAATGGTTGATACAAACCAACCAGGTACAACATTAACTCATGTTGGTGAAGCAACACCATGGAGTTCAGGTGGTTTAAATGGAGGACACCCACCGAGATGGGGTAATTCGTATTTTGCAATAGTTTATTCGGGTTGGTTCAAACCAAATAAAAATGGAACTTATAATTTCAAAACTTATGCAGATGATTCATCAGAAACTAGATATAGAGAAGTAGGAACTACTACTTGGCAAACAATTACATTTCAATGGGGTTGTTGTTCTAATCGATATGGTACTGCAACTTTAGATAAAACTAAATGGTATGAGTTTGAATTTAGATACCAAGAATATGGTGGTGGGGATTATTACTATTTTGGTTATTCAATACCAGCAAATTCAAGTTCACCAAATTACAATTGGATAAGTTCCAATCATCAATTTGGAACTTGGACAAATGTATCACCAACAACTGAAGAAACACATGAGTTGGATTTAACATATGAATTAGATGATGACTTAGATGCAACTAAATTTAGTACTACAATTCATTATGAGTGTACTGATAATTCTGGTGGGATTTGTGCAACTGTAAATACATTAGGAAGTGATGGTACTATATCCTTTGATGAAACTGCTATAAATGGAGACCTAGTAAATAATGGTACTTTAAAAGCAACCACAGAAAGTGGAAGTGTAGAGTGGGTAGTTTTATATCCATATGATTCTACGAATGATAGACATAGAATACTGATTGATGGTAGAGAATTTACTGCTACTAATCCTGATACAGACCCAAATGATTTAACTTCATTACAATTACTTGATTTATATGATGGACCAATTACTGTTCATAGTGTAAGTGAGGGTTCGGGTGGTTGGCAACAATATTACATACCAGGTAATTTAACAACTGCTATATCTAATAGTTCATATGGAAGTGGTGTGATTAGAAATGCTGGTAGTTATTTTGGTATTAGAGCAGAATTTACATTCGAAGAAAACACTTCATTTTCTCAACATACTTTAAATTTATCAGTAGATGGAACTTACTATGATGACCAATATGATAATGTAATAACAGTACAAGATTTAGTAATAGCATTTAATCAACTTACATCTGGTGGAAGTGGACCTGGTAATAGTGGTGGTAGTGTATTCTCAACAGGTATTGAATATGTACTTGGTGATGTTAATGAAGATGGTTCTTTTAATTTCGTAGATACTCAATTAATGTTACAACATATCTATGGTGATACAGACCCATTCGCTGATAAAACATTTTCTGATGTAGTTAAGATATTCAATAGTGGATACGATGATTGGAGTACAACAAATTGGAGTAATGGAATACCAAGTAGTACTTCGGATTCTTATACACCAAACTCTACTACATTAGAACAATCTAAAACGTATCAAGTTGCCTTTATGGGTGATGTAAACTTTTCACATTCACACGAACCAAGTAATCTTACAACAGCTGCTCAATCAATGAGTGTTAGATATTCATCAGCAAAAGGAAGTTCTTCTGAAGAAGATTCTATTGGTATGGAGATAAATAAAATTGATGGTCACTTACAGATAGTTTTAACTATACCATCTAATAATTATAATATAGTAGGTACACAATTTAAAGTGTACTATGATTCAGATAAATTAGAATATTTAGAAGCAGAATATGTTTCTCCAACAGAAATAGATGGTTATGTAACAGTACGAGATAGGTACATAAACATAGGTTCATTAAGTCAAGATGGTTCTGTAAATTCAAATCAAGGAATTACATATGCACTTCATTTCAAAATGAATACAGATTTAGATTCAACGTTAGGATTATTAGGATTAAAGTTCTATGAATTAGTTGATGGTGATGGTAACAAGGTAAATTTAAAAATAAAATGAAAAAATATGGCATTTAAAAAGTTAACTGGCGAATATCGTTTTAAAAAAAGGATATTTATGAATGAATATGTTCTCCAGGTAGAGGTCGAGTATTTTTATACAAAGAAAAAAATGTGTAGGGGGTGGAGAGACGCTAAAATGGAACACATTGAAAGACTTGTTATTCCAACCTTATTTGAGTTTGGGGAACTGAAAATAAACAAAAAAGATCAATATGTGTTAAAAAAGAGTAGCTAAAAACTACTCTTTTTTCTATAATAGAATTATGAAACTAATAGATACGTTACAAGATGTAAATTATATTTCAATAATAGGCAATAATGATATTGAGATTAGTAATTTGTCGCAAGACACAAGGGAGGGTTTTATTGAAGGAACAGCTTATTTCGCAGTGAAAGGGACTCAAATTGATGGTCATATTTTTATTGAGCAAGCAATTCAAAAAGGTGCTTGCGCTATTTTTTGTGAACAATTACCAGAAAAAATAATTGAAACAGTTCAATATGTTGTTTTGGAATCAGTAATATCAGTCATGGGAAATATTGTTGCAAATTTTTATGGAAATCCCTCAAGGAATATGAAAATTATTGCAGTTACAGGAACGAACGGGAAAACTACTATAGCAACTGTCCTGTACCAAAGTCTTCTGGCCCTTGGTGAAAAAGCGGCACTATTTTCTACAGCGGGAGATTTCATAAATGGGGTTGAATTTCATTCAGAAAAAAAAGCATCATCGTCAATGGAAATAATAGAGTTTCAGAAAAATCTTAAAAAAGCTTTAGAGCAAAACTGTAAGTATATTTGTATTGAAGCCACATCACACGCGTTAGACCAAAAACGTCTCGTAGGAACAGATATTTTCGGAGCTATTTTTACAAATCTTACGCAAGATCACCTAGATTACCATGGTGATATACATAGTTATAGTCGGGCGAAAAAGAAACTTTTCGATATGCTCAGGGAAGAATCTTTCTCGTTGATAAATAGTGATGATAGTTATGGTCCTATTATGGTTTCAGAAACAAAATCAAGAATTATCAACTATGGGGATGCTCTACATAAAAACACGCTAAATAGAGACTTAACTTTTGAAATAATGGGTTTCGGGTTAACAGGAACAAAACTGAAAGTAAATGATTCCATAATAGAAGTACCCTTTGTGGGAACTTTTAATATGTACAATATCCTCGCTGTTTACGGAGTATTAAGAGAATTAGATTACTCAAAAGAAAACATTGCACGTGTTTTATCAACAATCAAGGGTGCACGGGGTCGTATGGAAATAGTTACCGGTAAAAGGGAAACAGTTGTTGGAATCGTAGACTACGCACACACCCCAGATGCATTAGAAAATGTTTTAAAAACACTCAAGGAACTACCGCACAACAAAATTATTACTCTTGTTGGTGTTGGTGGTGACAGAGACCGATTAAAAAGGCCACAGATGGCAAAAATTGCGCAAGAGGGTAGTGACTACGTAGTCTTTACCTCAGATAATCCCCGTACTGAAAGCCCTGAGCAGATATTTTCTGATTTACTTGCTGGATGTGATACTTTGAATAAAAATTTTGAGAAAATTGAAGACAGGGAAGAAGCCATTAAAAAAGCTATTAGTATTTCAGGACCAGGTGATATTATTTTAGTAGCAGGAAAAGGGCACGAAGATTACCAAATTATTGGTACGAAAAAACATCATTTTGATGATAAGGTAGTCTTGGAAAAATATTTGTAAAAAATGAAAGTAACACTTTTCGTTTTTTTTTTTGCTATAATTGTTTTTATATGAAAAAGAAAGGATTT
>ERZ767114.1646-NODE-1646-length-10550-cov-2.562876_pt1 | contig 10550 bp, 9 predicted proteins | sample MGYA00374952_ERZ767114 | MGnify/ENA primary metagenome ERZ767114 (study PRJEB28939, sample SAMN06267156) | marine metagenome | isolation source: Columbia River Estuary | place: USA:Columbia River Estuary, USA | collected 2012-05-05 ...
CGGGAATCAACAGCCAGCTCGCTCGCAGTTTCATAGAGGCACGCAGCTAGAACTCCCGGACGAATCACCGCAAGCAGATTGACTATCATCAGGCTCCAAATATGGCGTTTCGCCGGGATTCTTCCAGTTCGTGCCAGATCCGGGTTGCGGGAAAGGCCGTCATATGGAACCTAGGGCCAGTCCGACTCACCATGGCAGCCATCACCACTCCACCCCAGAGCAACGCCCTTTTCCCGTTCGAGCTCGTCCGCCCGGAACTCGAGCGGGTGGAAGTCTCGATCCGCGAGCAAGTCCGCGCTTTCGACCCCGCCGTCGAGCCCTACGTCGCCTACATCTGCAACACCTCCGGCAAGCGCATCCGGCCCGCCCTCGCCATCCTCGTCGGCGGCGCGATCGGCGGCGTGACTGATGATCATTTGAAAATCGGCGTCATCCTCGAGCTCATCCACATGGCCACGCTCGTCCACGACGACATCATGGACGGCGCCAACACCCGCCGCATGGTCCCCACCGCCAACGCCAAATGGGGCAACGCGCTCTCTGTCCTGCTAGGCGACGTTCTGTTCTCCCACGCGCTCACCCTCGCCACCGATTTCAACAGCATCGACATCTGCCGCAAGGTCGGCAACGCCGCGCGGGAAGTCTGCCAGGGGGAAATCATCCAGACCCAGCGGCGCTTCGACCTCACCTTCACCAAGGCCGAGTATTTCCGCGTCATCGAGATGAAAACCGGCGCGCTGTTCGCCGCCGCCACTGGCCTGTCCGCCAATCTATCCGGCCTGGATGCCGACGCCGAGGCCCGCCTCTACAGCTACGGCATGAAACTCGGCACCGCCTATCAAATTTACGACGACTGCCTCGACCTCGTCGGTTCCGAGGAAATCGTCGGCAAGACGCTCCGCACCGACCTGCTCAAGGGCAAGCTCACCCTGCCGATTCTCAACCTGTTGGAAACCGCCTCCGAGGCCCAGCGCATGAAGCTCAACAAGCGCATCCTCGACCAGGAACCGCTCGACCTCCCCATCCTGCTAGGCATCGCCGAATACGAGGGAGCCATCGAGAGCGCCGTGGATACCGCGATGAATCTGCTAGCAGAATGCCGCGAGGATCTCGCCCCGCTCGGACAATCGGTCCATTCCGACGCCCTCGCGCAGATCACCTGGTTCCTCGCTGGGTTGTTGGAAAAATGCCGCAGGTGAAACCAGGGGCGCAAGCCTCTAACTTTGGGCGAAGGGACGAGACGCCCCCTCGCCCCATTTCAGCCTTTCCGCTAGAACAGGAACCTGCGTTAGCGGGGGTTATCCGCACGGATCGTCCGCCTACTTTTGGCGGGGTTCTTCCTGCTCGCGCGCTTGTTCCTGCCGCTCGCGTGCTTGCTCCTGCTGGCGTTGGGCTTGTTCTTGCGCGCGTTGTTGCGCCTGTTCCTGAGCTCGCTGCTGGGCTTGTTCCTGAGCTCGCTGCTGGGCTTGTTCCTGAGCTCGCTGCTGGGCTTGTTCCCGCTGACGTTGCTCCTGTTCTTGAGCGCCCTGTTGCGCCTGTTCCTGTTGCTGCTTCATCACCTCGTTCTGAGCTTCGCGGGCTTTGTCCGCCTCGCGCTGCTTCTCCTGTTGCATTCTCAACGCCTGCTCTTCTTGCCTGCGTCTGACGGCTTCCTCCTCAACTTCACGAGCTTGTTCCGTCTCACGTTGTTTCTCCTGTTGCTGCGCTTGTTCCTGCTGACCGCGCTTCATGGCTTCCTTCTCAGCATCACGCGCCTGTTCCGCTTCACGCTGTTTCTCCTGTTGCATTTTCAACGCCTGCTCTTTCAACGCCTGCTCTTTCAGCCCCCTCTTGACGGCTTTCTCCTGAACTTCACGTGCCTGTTCACCCTCACGTTGTTTCTCTTGTTGCTGTGCTTCTTCAACCTGACCGCGCTTCATCGCTTCCTTCTCAGCTTCACGCACTTGTTCCGCTTCAAGTAATTTCTTCTGCTGGATTTGCTGAGCTTGCTCTTCTCGGCTGAGCTCGGCCGCCTCTTCCTGAGCAGAGGGCGCGGGCTCCGCTTCCCGAGGTTTCTCCTGCTCCATTTTCAGCGACTGCTCCCCGCGGCTTCGCTTGGTCGCTTCCTCCTGAACGTCCCGGACTTGTTCCGCCTGGCGTTGTAACACGCGACGAGACTCATCCTGTTGGAGATTGCCAGCATCTGGCCGGCGCGCGGGTTCGTCGTTAGGAAGGACAACGGGTTGAGCGTTTTCCCGGGGACGACTCGGGGCGTTTGGCAATCCCGAACGCTCCCGGCCCCGATCGGGTTGTTGGACCAGTGGCTCAGGCGCCGGGTTTTTGCTCGCATCCGGAACCGCTGGGATTTCCATCCGTCCGGACTCGCGTTTGCCGGGATCCGCAGGCCGCGGGCGCTCAGGACTTCCAGCAACGCGGCGGCTTTCCTGAGAGCGCCGGACACGGAGCTGGTCTAACTTCTCACGTCCGCCCAGTTCCTTCACGGTCTGCTCGGCCTTCCGGCGGCTCTCCCCGCGACTTGCCTGGTAACGGTTGGCGAGCTCGCCGGCCATACTTTCGCTGCGTTCGACTTTGGTGGATTCCATGCGGCCCTTGATCCGGCCGGGCTTGAGGGAATCGTTCCAGGCAGCGTCGATGTTAGGAGCGGAAACCACAAGTCGATCACCTTGGACTTGCGAACGCATCGCCAGCGAATCGCGGCTTTGGCGGGCGCGCTGGTCAACCTCAATTCGATAGAACGGCAGCGGCCGGCCGATCCGGTCGGACAGCCTGTTATACTGCGGTCCGCCGGAAATCACCTGACGATCGCGGACGTGGATGTGGGTGATGTTCCGGGTTTGCTGAACGAACGTCACATTGCGGGAAGCTGGCAGACAGTTCCTATAAATCGGGCTGCCGAAGTTCCGGATTTCGACAAAATTGAACCACAGCGCGCCGATCCCGAACTGGACCTCCACCGTGGAATCCCAGGAATGCCCGCGATAGGCCAAGGTCTCCGGCGGGAGCGGCGCCCAGCCGATGTGGCTGTCATTTTCCCGCCATGAAACCCAGCTCGGAGCCCACTCGGAACCCGGCACCCAGATCCAACCGTAGCCACGGAGCAAGGCCCAACGGCCGTAGTGATAGGTCGCCCAGCCGAAGGGTTCTTCCGAAATCCAGGTCCAGCCGCGGTCAGAGCACGCCCAGCGGCCGCGGGAATAGGGACGCCAGTTAGAATCCCGCACGACCACCGGTTGCCAGACATAACCGTAGTCCGGGGTCTCGAACCAAGAACCGTAAGAGGACAACGAATCGTAAAACATCCCATAGTCAGCCACCGGCTCGCTCAGTTCGGTCGGCTCGAATGCCAGAGCCTCGCGTCCGGCCAGCTCGCGGTCGCGCTCGCTGAGTTGTTGCTGGTGGCGGCCGAGATCGTCGTCTTTTTCCTCAAGCGCCGACTGAAATTGCTCCAGCCTGCCTTCGCGGTTGGCCAAGGCCTCCTCACGCTTGCGGATGGCCTCGTCCTGCGCGGCGGCGGCGTCCCCCTGTCGGCGTTCCAGTTCGGCCCGGTCTTCCTCGATCTGAAGGCGCTCGCGTTCGATCGCGTCGCGCTCCGCCGCCAGTTTCTGATCCTCGAGCTGTTGTTCGAGATCCTGCTGTCGCGCGGCGGACTCGTTGTAATTCCGCTCAAGCTCGGCGATTTTTCTAGCGGCATCAGGCGATTGCCGGTCACAGCCCGATGCTGCGAACATGACCAGGGCGGCGAAGGAAATCAGATATGGATTCTTCATTGGTTTTTGGGAAGTCAGGCCGCTTCGACGCGACTCGCGCGTCAAGCATTCATAAAATTTCGCCTCATGGATTTCCGCCCGCGACCACCTCGAAGACCACGCGCGGCTGGCCGCTCCGGCCGCCCGACAATTCGCGGCGGGTCACCTTCGCGCCGAGCAACTGCTCGATCATCCGCTGCTCCATCGCGATCACCCGCGGGTAGCGCTCGAAAGCCCGCTGCAGCGGGTTATGAAATTCCTCGATCCGCAGACCGCTTTCCGGGTCCTCCACGCAGCGGACAAGACAGCCTTCCTTCTCGCGCAGCGCGGCCAGCTTGGCGGATTTTTCACTGACCGTTCGCGCCTTGGAAAGCAGCGGCTGCCATTTTTCCTGCTGCTTTTGGAAATGCTGGAAAAACAATTTGTCCGGCGCGTTCTCGCCGAAAAGCGCCTTGAGTCCTTCAAGTAGATCGAGCGTGAAATCCGTCCCGGCCTGCGGAAACAGCGCGTCCGCCTTGGCGCTGAGGCTGTAATAAATTTCCGGCCGCCCCACCACCGTCCGGGGAACCCGCGAGCGATCCAGATATCCCGCCTTTTTCAGTTCCTCGCAATGCTGCTTCACCGCCATATAACTCACACCCAGCCGCCGCGCCAACTCGCCAACAGGCAATCCGCCTGATAGCTTGAGCTCCTCAAGCACCGCTCTCCACTGCGGTTTGACCAGGTCTTGGAATACGGGAAGAAGCATGACTGCGTAACCTAGGTTCGACTCATTCAATGGATCCGGCAATGGCCAAATTCGCTCATTTCCCTCCCTCCCTCGGCCTGAAGGCCTGGATCAGGAATGCGGGAGACTCGCGGTTCTGAACAGTTTTCCAGCCCCGCCGCGCAGGCTGCTCTTGGTATAACACCGCGTGCTCGAACCTGAGATCCTCCAAAATAACCGCTTGGACGCACCGGCACATTTCATGATCCTTCAGTGAGACCAAAATCACACCGCCGGGTGAGAGGAATCCCGCATAGCGGCGGATCGAATCCTTAATCTGGCGCAAGGTCAGATAATACATGACTTCGTTGAATACAATCACATCGAACCGGCATGACGGTTGATAGTCCTGAACCGTCGAAACCTCCAGCAGATGAGTGACGGCCCGACTCCTGTTGGATTCCGCGAGATTTTCCCTTCCTTTGGAAATCGCAACGTCGCTGATGTCAACGCCGCAATAGAAATCCACTTCAGGCCCGAGGTGGCGGGCGAGAGTCGCTCCCGCGCATCCCAAGTCGAGAACCGACCTGGCTTCGGGTGCCACCTGTCTCGCTAGCAGGACGGTGACTGAGTTTCTGAGATCAATCGAGAGCGTGCCACCGAGGTAAGAAGAAGCCCAGCCTGCCAAGCTGTCGTTCCAATAGTCGCGGTCCTGATGATGCCGCTTTCCACGGCAGAATTCCACGAGCCCATAAAACCTAACACCAGCATGCGGGATGGCGTAGATGAAGCGCTTCATTTGGGAAATCAATTTTTGAATCATGTCAGCGGAGTTGGCGACAGACCGCGCCGGAGAGCGGAAACTCGGCGGGTGACTATTCCGAGAATTCCGGCGGCGGAGCGGGATGATCCGAGCCGAGCAGGCGCTCGACTTGCGCCGCAGCCTTCATTTTATGCTCGTCTTTGATGTAGGCGGCGACCGTTCCGAGGGCGGCGACCAGCGCGCCCCAATCGTCGCCAAAGCCCGCGCCCGGAATCATGTCCGGGATCAAATCGGTGGGTAAAACCAGATAGCCCAGCGCGCCGACGATGACGCCCTTCGCCCACGTCGGCGTGTCGCGATCCTGCAAGCAGTAGAAAAGCGTGAGGGCGGTGAGCAGGGTTTTGCGCCCGGCACGGACCGCGGCCTTGCGCAAGGTGCGCCACAACCGCGGCGCGGAATACCAGCGTGGCGCGGAGAGCGGGATCGGTAATTGCAAAGGATCTGACATGAGCAGGATGGAAATGGAGGACGGAACGCTCGCCAACATGCGCCGATTTCCCGCTCCGGGCAAGGAGAAGCGCCCGCCGGCGATGGATCGCCAAATCCAGCGGTTGCACCCCGGCCGCCAAGTCGCTAGCGTCGCGGCGTGTCCCGTCCAGTCGATGTCCTCCTAGAATTTCTCGAAGCCGAGCAAGCCCGCGGGGTGACCCACGTGCATCTGGACGACGGCGCGCGCGAGGCTCTGCGCGAGGTTTTCAACTCTGCCAAAGCCAAAAAAGCCGCCCCGCCCCGGCTCGAATCCACCCCGACACCGACGACTGCGGAAATCCACTTGGATCCACCCCAAGCTCCGGTGGCGACTGCGCAAATTTCCATCGAGGGCGCGACGCGCGCCGAGCAGATCGATTCGCTGCGCCGCCAGGCGGAAAACTGGGCGCCCGCCAAATCACTCGGCTCGCTGCGCGAGACGATGGTTTTCTCCGCCGGAAATCCCGAGGCGCGTGTGATGCTGGTGGGTGAAGCGCCCGGCTATCAGGAAGAGCGCGAGCGCCAACCCTTCGTCGGTCCGGCCGGCCAGAAGCTCAACGACATCCTCAAGGCGATGGGGCTTTCCCGCGAGGAAGTCTATATTTCCAACATCGTCAAATTCCGCCCCTCCACGCCGAAGCAAACCACCAACAACCGCAAACCGGTCGCCGCGGAAATCGCCGCCTGCCTGCCGTTCATCCGCTCGGAAATCGACATCGTCCGCCCGGCCTGCATCGTCGCGCTCGGCGAGACCGCGGCGGAGGGACTGCTAGAAATCACCGGCACCGTCGCCTCGCTGCGAGAGCGGTGGCACGACTATCAAGGCACGCCGGTGCGCGTCACCTATCATCCGAGCTACCTGCTGCAAACCGGCGACGGCCACCAGACCAAGCGCCAGGTCTGGGAGGACATGCTCGCGGTGATGGAAAAGCTCGAACTGCCGATCTCCGAGAAACAGCGCGGGTTCTTTTTGCCGAAGGCTTGAACTGGCGCTCTTCGTATGTAGTCCGACCCTTCAGGGTGTCTTCATTGCCGCCCGAAGACACCCTGAAGGGTTGGACTACGTGCGAAGAGGCATCCCTCCATTTAATCCACCAGGCCTTTTTCCCCGAGGACACGCATCGCCTTGGGCGCGCGCTTGCGCCGCAGCCCGAACTGCCGCACCGCGTGCCGCTGCAAATGGGCGGCGGCTTCCTCGACATCGTCCGTGAAGAAGATCAGGTCCGGATCATCCGGGCTGAGAGTCCCCTCCTCCACCATCTGATGGATGAAATCCATCAGCGGCTGCCAGTAATCCCTGCCCATCAGGATGATCGGAAAAATCTTCAGCTTGCCGGTCTGGATCAGCGTCATCGTCTCGAACATCTCATCCATCGTCCCCGACCCGCCGGGCAGGATGATGAAAGCGTAGGAATACTTCACCAGCACCACCTTGCGGGTGAAAAAATAGCGCATCGTCACCGAGCGCTGGACGTAGCGGTTGAGCTCCTGCTCGAAGGGCAGCTCGATGTTCACGCCGAGCGAACGGCCGCCCGCCTCGAAGGCCCCCTGATTTCCCGCCTGCATAATGCCGGGCCCGCCGCCGGTGACCACGGTGAAGCCGAGCCGCGCGCAAGCCGCCCCCATTTGCCGCGCCATTTCATAGTAACGGCTGCCGACCTTCGTCCTCGCGGAACCAAAAATTGTCACGCACGGCCCGGCGAAATGCAACGTCCGGAAACCCGTCAGCAGATCCTTGCCGACCCGGATCAACGTCGTCAAATCTCGCAGCCGCGAACTCGGCCCGGACAACAAGGTCCGGTCAGGCAGCTCCAGCTCAAAGACCTCCTGGGCGACGAGTTCCTTCTCGGAGATCGATCCCTCGACCTGCGGCAGTTTCGGACATTCGGGTGAATTCACGGCACCTTTTAACACCCATTCTCCCCCTCGGGTAAAACGAAAAACGCGCCCGACCCAGCGGGCCGGACGCGTTTGAATCCATTCCGGGAGAAATCAGGCGGCGAAGTTCGCGGCGACCACGTCCCAGTTCACCACGTTCCAGAACGCGGCGATGTAGTCGGGGCGGCGGTTCTGATAGTTGAGGTAGTAAGCGTGCTCCCAGACGTCGAGACCGAGGACCGGCTTGCCATCGCAACCGGCGATGGCGGCGCCCATGCACGGGCAGTCCTGGTTGGCGGTGGAGCACACGGCGAGCGAGCCATCCGCCTTTTTCACCAGCCACGCCCAGCCGGAGCCGAAGCGGGTGGCGCCGGCCTTGGCGAACGCTTCCTTGAACGCGTCAAACGAGCCGAAGGCCTTGTCGATCGCCGCGGCAAGCTCGCCGGAAGGAGCCTTCGCGCCGCCGGGGGCGTTGACTTTCCAGAAAAACGAGTGGTTCGCGTGACCGCCGCCGTTGTTGCGGACCGCGGTGCGGATGTCCTCGGGGATCGAGGCGAGATCGCCGATGATTTCGCAGAGCGACTTCGCTTCCAGCTCGGGCTTGCCGGCGAGCGCGTTGTTGAGATTGGTGATGTAAGCCTGATGGTGCTTCGAGTGGTGGATTTCCATCGTGCGGGCGTCGATGTGAGGTTCGAGCGCGTCGTAGGCGTAACCGAGGTCGGGTAGTGTGTGGGCCATGGGAGTGAGGAGTTTGGTTTGCGTATCGCCAGGCCATCCGATACGACGAATGAGCGAAGCGACCGCCATACGAACCCGGACCGCACGCCATCCGCAAGGACAAACCATGAATCTTCCTCCAGAAATCGCGCCCTATCTCCCGCAAATCCTCGCCGCGATCGCCGGACTTTTCGTCGGCTGGCTGTTCACCCGGCTCGCCGCATCCGGAAAAATTTCCGCCGGCAACGAGCGCTTGAAAGCCGAGGAACGCCGCTCCGCGGAAATCGAAGCCCGCCTCGCCCAGTCCGGCTCCGAGGCCCAGCGCAACGAGCAGGACGCCCAGACCTTCCGCAACCAACTCACCGAAATCCGCGCCCGCCTCGACAGCGAAATCAAGGCCGCCGCCGAGAAACAAGCCCTCCTCGAACGCGCGGAAATCAAACTCTCAGACACCTTCAAGGCGCTCTCCGCCGATGCGCTGCGTTCCTCGTCCGAGCAATTTCTCCAACTCGCGAAAACCTCGCTTTCCACCCAAACGGAGGAGGCCAAGGGCGAAATCGAGAAACGCAAAACCGCCATCGAAACGCTCATCAAACCGATGGCCGAGTCGCTCGGGAAATTCGATCTCCGCATCGGCGAGATCGAGAAATCCCGCGAGGGCGCTTACTCCGAGCTCCGCGAGCAAGTCCGCGCCCTCGGCGAGGGCCAGCTCGGCCTGCAGCGCGAAACCGCCTCGCTCGTCAAGGCGCTCCGCCAGCCCACCGGCCGCGGCCAGTGGGGCGAAATGCAGCTCCGCCGCGTCGTCGAACTCGCCGGCATGCAGGAGCACTGCGACTTCGAGGTGCAGCACAACTCCACCACCGACGAGGGCAAGAAACTCCGCCCCGACCTCATCGTCCGCCTGCCCGGCGGCAAGATCATCGTCGTCGATTCCAAGACGCCGATGGACGGCTACCTCGACGCGTTAGAAGCCAACGACGACGTCATCCGCGAGGAGGCGCTCAACCGCCACGCCCGCCAGGTTAGAACGCACATCCAGCAGCTTTCGTCGAAGAACTACATCGCGCAGTTCGCCCATACGCCCGAGTTCACCGTGCTGTTCCTGCCGAGCGAATCCTTCTTCTCCGCCGCCCTCCAAAGCGACCCCGGCCTGATCGAGCGCGGCGTGGACCAGGGCGTGATCCTCGCCACGCCCACCACGCTGATCGCGCTGCTGCGCGCCGTTTCCTACGGCTGGCGTCAGGAATCGATCGCCGAGAACGCCCGCGAAATTTCCCTGCTAGGCCGCACGCTGCACGAGCGCCTCGGGAAACTCGCCGACCACTTCTCCAAACTCGGCCGCTCGCTGGGCAACGCGGTCGAGCAGTATAACAGCGCCATCGGCTCCTTCGAAACCCGCGTCCTCATCACCGCCCGCAAGTTCGAGGAACTCAAGGCCGCGCCGGAAGCCGCCACCATCGCCAACCTCGAACCGATCGATAAAATCCCGCGCAGCTCGCAGTCCACCGGCGCGCCGCCCGCCGCCCTGGCCGCGCTCGCGCGAGCCAGCGAAGTGGCCGCCCGCCACCAGGAACCGGTCACGCTCACCTTGAACACCGAAGCCGCGGAAGCCCTGCTCGCGCCCAACCAAGACGACGATTTCACCTTCGTCCCCGACCCGCCCGCCAGCGCCCGCAGCGCCGCGGCAGACCTGAGATCCGCGTTGGGATAAAATCCTCGGCCGCTTATCGCATGCCCGCCGCCGATCTATCTGGAAACCCGCGGCGCTTCGTGGTCTTCACGGTATTTTACAACGCCCGCGCCTACTATCCGGTGCTGGCGATCCTGTTTCTCGACCTCGGACTGACGCTGGACCAATTCGTCCTCCTCAACCTCATCTGGGCCACGACGATTCTGCTATTCGAAGTCCCCTCAGGCGCGCTCGCCGACACGCTCGGGCGGCGAAAAGTGCTGATCACCGCGGCGGGCCTGATGGTGTTGGAAATGCTCTGCCTGCTGCTCGCGCCGCGCGGCGGCGGGGCGGTGTTGGTCGCCTTGTGTGTCTTGAACCGGGTGCTTTCCGGGCTATCAGAAGCATGCGCCAGCGGCGCGGACGAGGCGCTGGCTTATGATTCCCTGCCGGAAAACGAGCGGGCGGACTCATGGGACAAGCTGCTCGCCACCACCATGCGCTGGCGCTCTATCGGTTTCGTCGTCGCGATGGTCCTCGGCG
>ERZ767114.1647-NODE-1647-length-10548-cov-8.857225_pt1 | contig 10548 bp, 8 predicted proteins | sample MGYA00374952_ERZ767114 | MGnify/ENA primary metagenome ERZ767114 (study PRJEB28939, sample SAMN06267156) | marine metagenome | isolation source: Columbia River Estuary | place: USA:Columbia River Estuary, USA | collected 2012-05-05 ...
CATAACCTTTCCAAGTTTGTTTATAAATACCCAAACCCCCGGACCATTGCCCAGTATTTTTCCAATCGCTTCCAGTTTCACATTCAGCCATTCTATGCCAATATAAATCTAAAGCTCTTGGCTTTCCATTTTCGCTAAATGCGAGTTTTGGTTTTACTACAACACTTTTTGCTGATGCATTGGTAGTTGTAACACCAATTATTAATGCTGTACATAACAGCATATTTGTAATTTTCTTTTTAGTTTTTTTCGGTAAAACATTGTCGATTCGCTATAATCTTCTTCAATTTCAGGAATTTCAATTACTTCAGATTCCTGTTCATGTTCAATAATTTTTAGCACGCAATAGTCGGTTGGATAGATGTAACGATTCAAGATTTCACCAATGGCGCGTTGTTTGCCTACCCCCTTTGAACCCTTACATGATTGAATTGTTTAGTTTAAATCGGGTGGGCAAAGCCGCTACACCACATCGGGCACCGACTGCTTCATTGATCAAAATTACTATTTTTTGCAAAGGGCCCCCTTTGCACCAATGGGTTAGCAATGGGTACCCATTGAAAGGACGCGGTTCGCAAGGGGACCACTTGTGTTCAAACGAACTTCATTAGCCTTTATGCCTCAGAAGAGCTATGCCCCAACCAATTGAACCCATACCCACAATGACGAATCCAATGATAAACATAACCTCAGAGTCTGGGAACCATAACATTCCTGCAGTCCAGGTTCCAACCATTGCTGCAACACCGAAAATTATCAGAATCAAACCAACGATTTTTCGAACAGGTTTTGGGACTAGACCTACAACAAAATTATGAATTTTGCGTCTGATACCATCTCCCAGATCATCCAACATGATTTCGAGAAATGTATTGGCCATTGTTTATCCTAAGGCCACTAATAAATTAAAAATTGCTCCGGTTTCCATACTCGATCAGACCATTCGCAAGGGTCTATCCGAATACCCATTGAAACGGATTTGGATTTTCAAAGGGCTTTCAGTGCGTTCTTCGATTGGCTATGCTTTGCAACACGCATCAGAAGCGTTGCTGACGCGAGACAACACAGACAGCTCCAAGCGCTGCAATAAGGCTGAGGATCGTACCAAATCCAGGCGTATTCTCATCCGTTCTGACATCAGGCTCCTCTTGAGGATCCACCACTCCATCATCGTACACGCCATCGAGGCATACCCCATTCCCAACAACGAACTCAGAGGTTGAGGAAGACAGCAACGTCGCATTCTTCGCATCAGCATTGAGATCATCGCTTTCGTAGAGGGAGGCATTGATGAGGTAACAGCCAATTTGCAGTGAAAAGGAATCCTCATGTTGCTCACCATTGCTTTCAATTCCACTCCACAACCAGAACCCTTTGAGTGCTTCATCTCCAATTTGTTTGACGGAAATGAAGGCGGTGTAGGTTGAACCAGTGTGAAGTTGGGCCACTTCTGCTTGGTAGGTATAGGTCCAAGGTGCGTCGGTATCGGTCGGCGTGCTGGCCACATTCACCGCATTCACAGTGATGGTTTCGTTTCCTTTCACGGAGACAGATTTCTCGCCCCATAGCCATACCATGTTGCTTTCGTGATTGTTGGTATCTTCACCGATGAGGACCCGTCCATCATCAAGCACGAGAAGGTTGTCAGGTCCAGCCAAGTTGTTGACATCGCATTTGTACTGGGCTGAAGAGGTGTAGGGTCCGCCAGAGATGACAGGATCGATTCGATTGACACTCCATCCTTCGCCCATCGTCATTCGGTAGACAATGCCACAGGAATTTTGTGTGACATCAATATCGCCCTGCCCGTCGCTCATGGCTGATTCAATTCGCGACATAGCAAGGTAGAGATTATCTGGAACATTTTCATTGAAGGCGACGCCTTCCATTTTGTTCCATTCATCGCTTGCACCAAGGGCTGCAGCGGCCTTACGAGACTCAAGGAAGGCCACTCGGTCATCGACCGCCGTGCCGATTGCACCGTCTTCATTGAGGTCTTGATTCAGACGCCATTCTGCCCAATCATTGATGTCTTCATCTGAAATGTAGGCGTTTTGTCCAGCCACGTAGTCATCGGTTGTGATGCCATCATAGTCGTCAATCCAAGTTTGAATTTCAGCGTTTGATGATGAGGCCATCTCCATCCACTCAACATCAAATCCTGTGATGGCAGAATCCCGAGTCGAGTCTTGGTCGACCTTCGCTGCGTAAAGTGTCCCTGCGCTGAGGTCCCCTGCTGCATCTGCAATGAATTTGAAGAGCACCGTATCATAGCCATCATCGGTAAGATACACAGTTCGTTGATCAGGCATAACTTCCGCATTTTCATGAGAAAAACGGCCCATGGCGAGATGCCTGACCAAATCTGGTTCGACTGATGTCGCGTTTTCGAGTTCAACAATGTAACCGTAATCGTAGGGATTCGGATAATGGCCGAGGTAATTCTCAAGTTTGATTTGATCGGAATGGTACCTGAAACTGTCATCGTTCCAATGCTCAGTATCATCGAAATACAATTCTTCAGAGAAGAGTGGCGATCCCCAAGGGCTCATGCTCCCGAAACAGAGCACCCAGCCACCGTTAATGCTGCTGAGGTCCAACATCTTGCTGTTCAACAAATTCCATTCAGAGGAAGCACTGTCCCATTCTATTTCCACTTGGCTAATGCCTGCTGGACGGTCTTCCCATGCGGTGTAGAGGTAGCCGCGCGTACCATCATCGGTGAGCGGGACAAATGCGTTGTAGTCTGGTTTCTTGCTGACAAGAAGTTGATTGCCATCATCAGCAGCATAAATGCCACCTGCGACACCACCTTCGGAAAGGGCATCCCCGCTCTGCAGGACCACCTGATACGTCCCGTGAGAGGTTCGTATTCCGTGCCAGATGTCGTTCTCACTGCTGGAAGCGTCAAGTTCGGGGACCGTTTCAGCGAGGTTGTTCCAATCAACTCCATTGATGACCCCGACGGTTGCCTTGTAATTGGCCTCATCAGGATGCATGGCGTTGACAAAGAAATGGCCGTTTGCATCAATGTGCATGCCAGTTACTTCTGCATCGGGGGGCATCATCATGATGCGCGTCATCAATTCAGGCGTTGCTTCTTGGCTACCTTGGGCCGTCACGAATGGTGAGGCGCTGAGCGTTAGAAGCAAGCCAATCGAGAGAAGAATCAAGGTGGCTTTGCTTCGCACAGTTTTCTCACTGGTGAGCGAATCAAAAACATTCCTAAGAAACCAATCGCCGATTTGGCCCAACGGACCTTTTTTACATTGCTGTGCAATAGTGGGTCTGTGCGACTAAGAATCTTCATGGTTACAATTCTGTTACTCGGGATGATTGCGACTCCATCACTCTTGCTTGGTGATGAGCATCAGTCGGATGCAAATCTCTCGCTTTCTCAAGATGCTCACACGGTTGGTGAACGCACCACCACGTACAGCGTGAGTCCAGTCCATGGATCGACGACCGGCGGTGAAGAAATCACCATCACCGGGACAGGCTTCCTCGACATGGCGTACAAGAACGTCACGAGCGATGGCGAGTCATACACATGGACAACGACGACAGCGAACTATGTTACATCCAGCGGCTGGGATCCTTCGATTGGTGTCGACTCAAATGGGACCGTCCACATTGTTTCCTCAAATATGGACAGTGATGATTTTTGGCACAGCACGTATGATGGTTCAACATGGGCACATGCCAAAATTAGGGATTGTGATGCGTGCAGTAATGCAGACCTCGTTATTGACAGCAATGATAATGTTCACATCGCTTATTATCACCGCATTTCGAGCACAGGCTACCTGCTCTACTCCATGTATGATGGAACATCATGGACAAATAACTGGAGCAAGTCCAACGTCGAGAACGACCAAATTTCCATAGCCCTTGATGCGAACGATCGGCCACATATCTCCTACTCAAGGGATGGATACATCTGCAATGCGGCGCTGTTATCCTATCATGACGGGTCTTCATGGACAACGGTCACGTTGGATGACACAACCACGTACATTGGTTGTGACTCTTCCATTGCGATTGACTCAAACGGCTTTGTCCATGTTGCATACAGGCACCATGGTAACATGGATATGTTGATCGCTTCAAACATCAGTGGTTCATGGCAACGCTACACCGTTGATAACGGCGCCGGGGTTGGCTACCATAGCGCTATGGCTGTTGACTCGAACGATGGACTTCATCTTGTTTACAGCTCCAATGCTGCTGGAAATACTGCGTACTTTGCTGATGGTGCCTCTGGTTCGGCTTGGGCTGTCTCAAATCAGGGCAACTCAAGAAACACATTTAGCATGTACATTGACCAATTCGACATCGTTCACATTTCGGAATACAACGGCGGCTCAGACCTCGGTTACAGCATGGTGGCCCCAGGGGACTCACGTCAATCGATGACCATCGACAGTGCTGGTGATGTTGGTTATGGAAATGACATCGTTGTTGATGACGACAACATGGTTCACATCGCCTATTATGATACTTCAAACAAGCGCCTGAAGTACGCGAACCGGTCCACTGGTATGATTCAAACGTACGAAGTAAGGGTGGACTTTGGTTCATACGGTTCAGTCATTGGAACGGTGGTTAACGACACCACAATTGTCCTGACCACGCCAGGCCACACTTCAGAACAATTCAGCGCAACAGCGGGTACAGTCACTCCTTCCATTTGGGATGTTGATGGGGTTGAGCACCAAACCAGCAACACGTTCCGATTCTACCTTCCGGACGACTTTGACAGCGATGGGATCAACGATGAATACGACGATTGCCCGCTCGTTGCCGGTCCAGTCACAAACGATGCAGTTGGCTGCCCTGACACCGACGGCGATGGTTACAGCGACACAGGCGATGCATTCCCGAATAATGCTGGAGAGTGGATGGACAGCGACGGCGACGGCGTTGGTGACAACAGCGATGCGTTCCCAACGGATGTCACAGAATCGATGGATTCTGATGGTGATGGCGTGGGTGATAACAGCGATGCCTTCCCGTATGATGCAAATGAAACGGCGGACTCAGACAGCGATGGTGTTGGCGACAACAGCGATGTGTTCCCGCTTGACTACTTCGAATACCAAGACAGCGATGGTGACGGCGTTGGCGACAATGGGGATGCCTTCCCCTTCGATGCCAACGAAACGATGGATTCCGATGGCGATGGTGTCGGCGACAACGCCGACGCGTTCCCGAACGATGCTTCGGAGACGACGGACACGGACGGTGACGGAATTGGTGACAATGCCGATCAATACCCGCTCATCGACAACTTCCTCGACACCGATGGCGACACGGTCGTCGACTTGCTCGATATATTCCCGTCGGATCAAACTCAATGGATGGATGCCGATGGCGATGGCTATGGCGACAACACCACAGGAAACAATCCTGATGCTTTCCCAACACTATCCTCTCAATGGTCAGATGTCGATGGTGATGGGTATGGCGATAATTGGGGGAATGCCTCATGGAACACGACGGCTGGGTTCACTGGTGTTGGCCAATACATCGAAGGGGCTCTTATGTCGGATTTCTGCCCTCAAATTGCAGGCACATCAACAGCCAGCGGTTTCTTTGGATGCGCTGATGACGATGGCGACGGGATTCCGAACATGTTTGAAGTTGTAGAAGTTCAGGCTCAAGACGAAGACGGCGATGGCGTGGAAGATTTAGACGACCTCTGTCCTGGGACAACGGCTGGCGTCGAGGTTGATACCGATGGTTGCGAACTTGTCTACGACACCAATGAAGTTGTTGAATCATCCAACGATGCCTTCCTTTCAGGTGGCGTTACACAATCTGTAGGCATTGGAGCGATTTTGCTCGCCATCTTTTCACTCTTGCAAACCAATGCGGTTGCATCGGTGCTCCCGGATACGTTCCGCTGGGTGCAAGTGCTCCGTCGAAACTCAAAATTGTCGAAGGAAGAAGAAAATGAACTGAATTACCTGCAATCGGTCGTTCAAGCCTACTACAGCAACCCAGAAGAATTGACGCAAGAACTCCTCGAAATGAAGGGCGATTTGACGGCGAGGTACACCAACAATGAAATCAAGAAAGAGACGAGGGAGAAGTTGTTCACCGTCATTGGTGATCTAATGAACACCCATCCTGCTGAGTTGGAGCATATCGCTCACAACGATGTGTACTTTGGATTGTCAGCAACGCTCGACACCGATGAGCGAATGGCGTTGCTCAACGAGAAGATCACGATGAATCAAGCATCCCTTGACCCCTTCGAAGAAGAAAGCAGGCCTGTCGAGACCGTGCCCAGTGCGGACATCAAAGGTGTGATGTCAGATGACGGCTACGAGTACCTTGAACTTCCAGCAAGCAGTGGAAATTGGTTCATTCGTAACAAAGCGTCTGGTTCATGGGAACCATGGACGCAATGAGGAACACATCGTTTTCTTGTGCTTGCATTGGATTTCCATTTTTGTTCGAGGCAAGTTTGACCTACCAGTGGGCTAACCTTATGCCTGCTATCTCGATGGACACAACATGAACAAAGATGCGATATGGGGCGTTTTGGTCCTCATTCTTGTCGCCAGCCTCGCCGCAGCCGTCATCGAGCGCGACGATGCTGCTGTAGGTCAAGAGCCTCCAGCGAATCAAGAGGAACCTGAAGAACAAACTTCAGTCAATGAGACGGTTCCAGTTCACGACGATGGCCATCTTCACGCCGCACCAATCCTCAGCTTGATTTCAGCGGAAGATGATGGTGCTACGATCTCCATGTATGGATTTGTTATCCATGCGCATCCAAACGAAACCCTCGTGAATGTGGTGTTTGAAAACGAGAGCATCGCGCAAATGACACCCGACCCCTCCGGGCTTTGGAACTTCACGGTGACGACGAACGCGACCGGTGTTGTAAGCCTAAATTTCACCGCCACCCATGGCCTTGAAAACACCACATCAGAGCCAATGGTCGTCGATGTGGATCGAACTGAGGATGATTCAGGCTCGAACGACGAGAGCCAAGGAAACGAAACGGAAGGGAACGCCAGCAATGGAAATTCGACCGATACCTCAACGGGCAATCAAACAGACAACGGGACGGATGACGGAACGGGCAACAGCACCGGAAACGAAACCGACAACGGCACCACCAATCCGACAGACCCGATTCAACCAACGTACGATGCTTCCGATTTGGGCCAATTTTGGTTGGATGTGTTCCGTTGCCAACCAGGGCAAAACATCACCCAAGTGGATGACTTAACCACGGCTGCGGTTGAAACACACGAATGTTCGGTCAGCATCTCGATGAATGAAACTCACATCACCATCGTTACCAACGGCTTGCCAGATCACGACTTTGAATCGACGTTGGCCTGTTCCCAAGGCAACGATTGCACGCGTGCTCAAAACTACGAGTGGGTCATTCCCCGTTCACCTGTCAATGACACAACCGGTGGTCATGATGCCACCAACTGCCCGGAAGCCAACGGCGACTACGAGTGCGCAGCAGCCCTTGGGGAAGTCGCTATCGCCGTCAATGGCGTACCGTTCTACGGGCCTGAAGACGGACCCGGCGGCGACGCTGTGGCCAGCCAACACGGCGCCTATGATGAGGACCGTCAACCGATTGAACTCGGCGTGTGCCACGCTCACAACGGACAAGGTGGTACCTTCCACTACCATGCTGATGCCAATTGCCTCCACTGGCACCCTGAAGAAGGGGAGACGATGCTCGATTACGACATCAGCACACCTGCCGCTGTGGCCCAAAATACGGCCAACGGTTCACATTCAGCGGTCATTGGTGTGGCCATGGACGGCTACCCAATCTACGGGCTTTGGGGCTATGATGACCAAATGAACATCGTGGAGATGAAGAGTTCATACAGGCTTAAGGAAGGCGAGACAGGCTACAATGGCATTGACGATTATGAGTACGACCAAACCCTCGGCCATCTCGATGTGTGCAACGGCCATTTCGGCCCAACCCCTGAATTTCCAGATGGGATCTACCACTACCACTCAACAATGATGAATGGCGAAGGCGACATGGGCTTCCCATACTTCTTGCTCTGTTACCACGGTGAGACCTTCCTCGATGAGAACGGTGGCGGTGCAGACTGTTCCGGATTTGGTGAAACATGGGGTCCAGGCATTGGCCCGCCTCCTGAAGGCTGTGAAGGTGGACCTGGTGGACAACTTGAGGATGTTCAGCTGCTGACCCCAGCCACGGCGTTCTCGACCACGTGGCTTTGGCTTGGCTTGTTGGCCATGCTCGCTGTGCGTTGGCGCCTTACGAACAAAGATTGAGTTTGTACGCATAAACACAATAAAAAGCAAGAGCACCTAGCAAATAACATGCAGGGACAACCCCCTCAGGCTCAATTTCAGCAACAACCAATGATGCAACAACCAATGATGATTGTGAATTATGGACCTAAGCCGAGTGCCTTGTTGGCGTATGTGTTTTGGTTCTTTTTGGGCTGGCTCGGTGTTCACCACTTGTATATGGGACGGGGCATCGGCATCTGGATTGTATCGCTCATCACCTTCCAAGGCTTCGGATTCTGGTGGTTTATCGATCTCTTTTTGATACCTTCCTCGTGTTCAAAGAATCGCTGAAAGCACAGCAGCGGCGCACTCACTGGCCGACGAGTTGGTAATCATCAGAGAGCGGTGTTGCACCGGTTTCCATGAGGATGATTTGTCCATCTTTGAATCGCATGAAGGACATGACAGCTTCTGAGTCAGAGTCGTTTGCGAAGTGAACGATTGAGTGGGCGACGCCGACTTCATCGTTTTCGAACAAGATTCGGTTGTGTTCTGAGGTTGGTGTGCTGTCGCCACCTGCAAAGCCAAGAATGTCGGATTTGCTCATGGTGATTCCACCGACGTGTGGGTTGAACACGCAATCATCGTGGATGATGTTGGCAAGTGCGTCGACATCTCCGTTATCCCAGGCTTCGTTGTATGCTGCTATGATAGACATGAGCCGCCCTGAGGGTTTTATTTCTTAAATCGTCGGTCCGTACAAAAGTGCAAAATCAGCAACGTTTCTCTTAGATCATTTACCAGTGATTGGAACATGCTGGAAGGCTTCGTGCCTTGGGCGAGTTCACTCTTCTTCGGACCATGTGCGCCGCATGATTTTCCCAGTTAATCTTCCAGCATCCGTCGCCTCCATGTCGTGGTCGACAATTAGATGCTTGATGAGTTGATGTTGGAGGACCATTTCTTTGCACAGTGAACATTGCAGTTGTTTTGCTTGCCTGTGGCCCATGAATTCCAATCGCCCTTGCCTGGTGCTGAGCCTACGCCGAGTTTTTGTCAACACTGAAATGAAAGCAAGAATGAACACCAAGAGTGCACAGGTAAGCCCCATCATAACGCCCGATGGTGGGGGGTTTTGCTGAAGTTGGAGGTCTTGGTAGACTCGATCATCGGTTGAGTTTTGATGCTTCTCCACATCGATTGTGTGCGTGAACGTCTCCCCGCGCAGCCTCAATTGGATCTCGACATCACTGTCTTCTTCTGTCGCTTCAATGAGAACGGTAAACGAGCCATAGGCATCTGTAATCGCTTGCGTGCCACGATACTTGTAGCAATCGATGATTCCTTGTTCGCATTGGACATCAATGTACTGCAGGGTCACAGGTGTATCGTCAGCAAAGGTGGCTCGACCGGAGATCTTGTAGGTCTCCGCTTGAACATTCATGCTGAATAAAATTACGAGAAGAAGAGGCACCAGGATTCTTCTCATGGCAAATGATTTGAGTGCTCTCTTATAGAGTCTTGATTCATGCCAAGAAGGACCATACGTTGCGATATATCGGCTGGTCAAAGCACAATTACGAGGCGCACCGGCTATACATTGATGTCGTTTAGGATTGAGTTCGATGTATGTGGGATGTTGTTATCTTTGGCTTGGCCTTTGCCGTTCTGGTTGTTTTTTCTGCCTGGCGGTGGTATAAGAGTGGAGAATTTGGTAATTTTGTCGTGTTCATGAAACTCGCCACATCTGCAAAAAATGACCTCTTTGATGGCGAAACCAAAACCTTCGTTGTGTCAACGAACGGGACCGAACGCACGGTTGGCGTCAAAACCATTCACGATGCATTCAGCAAGATATTTGTCCCATCCTCGACCGTGAGCAAGCTCTATTTTGGACCCCAGCGCGAATCGGGGCTTCATGTTGAATACTCCATTTCCACCGAAGGCAGGGGTGATGTCCTGCGGTTGACCGAAAAAGAGGGTGAGAAGGTCATCAACACCTCGGAATTCAACTTGGACCAACAAACGGGCGCTGTACAAGCGATGGAAATGATTGTCAGCCTCGTTGGTCGAATGGGTGCAACACCAGCCAATTGGTGGGATACAGCGGACCTCAAGACGTGATCAAGCGATCACCTCGGTGAACTGTTGGACACATCGTGCAGTATGGCCGACCATATAGCAACCCGAAAATCCACTTTTACTTCTGCTTCTACAAGCAGAAAAAGACGGACACACCAACCCAGTGTCCGAGATTTCGGCCGTCGCGTAGACGTATATAGTAAACCTGAG
>ERZ767114.1652-NODE-1652-length-10522-cov-2.475539_pt1 | contig 10522 bp, 8 predicted proteins | sample MGYA00374952_ERZ767114 | MGnify/ENA primary metagenome ERZ767114 (study PRJEB28939, sample SAMN06267156) | marine metagenome | isolation source: Columbia River Estuary | place: USA:Columbia River Estuary, USA | collected 2012-05-05 ...
GCGTCCCCGGACACGCGGCGGTGCTCCGTCTCCCTTCCCGGAGCGTCCCCGGACACGCGGCGGTGCTCCGTCTCCCTCGCCAGAGCTTCCCCGGACATCCGGCGGTGCTCTACCTCCCTCGCCAGAGCTTCCCCGGACATCCGGCGGAGGTCTGGCGAGGGAGGGAGAGCACTCCGGCGTGTTTTTGGCCGGAAAAAGCAGGAAATCCTTGGCCCAGACGGGACGAATCGCCCGGATCAAACGCTTTCCAGCGCCAGATAGGCTTCGATTTCCCGCGACGGGTCGTGGGCGCGCATCAGCGCCTCGCCGATGAGCACGGCGTTGGCTCCGGCGTCGAGCACGCGCTGGGCGTCTTCCAGCGATTTGATGCCGCTTTCGGAAACGAGGAGCACGTCGTCCGGGACTTCCTCGGCGAGTTGCTCGGTGGTGGCGAGATCGACGGCGAAGGTTTTCAAATTCCGGTTGTTCACGCCGATGAGGTCCGCGCCGAGTTCGAGGGCGCGCTCCATTTCCCGGAGGTCGTGGACTTCCACCAGCACGTCGAGCGAGAAGGATTTCGCCTCGTCGTAGAGGCGGCGCAGCGTTTCGTCGTCGAGCGCGGCGACGATGAGCAGGATGGCGTCGGCCCCGGTGACGACGGCTTCGTGGATTTGAACCTCGTGGATCATGAAGTCCTTGCGGAGGAGCGGGGCGTCGGAAAATTTCGAGATCTGCGAGAGATAGGCGAGCGAGCCTTGGAAATATTTCTCGTCGGTGAGGATCGAGAGGCAGGACGCGCCGCCGTCCAGATAGCGCTTCGCTTGGCGGACCGGGTCGAAGTCCGGATCGATCAGGCCGACGGAGGGCGAGGCCTTTTTCACCTCGGCGATGACGCCGAGGCGGCCGGGTCCGCGGTCGATCGCGGCGCGGAAGCCGCCGAAGTCGTTGCGCTGGAGGGCGCCGGCGCGGAGCAGCGCGGCGCGCGGCATGAGGGCGGCGACTTCGAGATGTTTGGTGGCGATGATTTCGGCGAGCTTGTCGGACATGCGTGCGGCAAAGGAAACGCAGTGCCGGAAAAATGAACATGGAAAATTTGTGAATTTTGGCTTGCCCGTGATCCGCCCCCATGTAGAAAGCCGTCGACGCGTTTTCCGACGCGGGCGTAGCTCAGTGGTAGAGCGCCACCTTGCCAAGGTGGATGTCGTGAGTTCGAATCTCATCGCCCGCTCCAATTTTTTCCGGAGCGCAATTTCCCTCTGCAATTACCCATGTTCGTCTGGTCGAAACTCTCCGCCGCGAAGTGGATGGACGCCTGGGAAGAACGGTTCGCCGGAAACCCGAACCTGGTCATCGAGATGGTCAAGGGCGGCAAATCCATCCGCGTCCGACTCTTCTGCGCCACCCAAAAGGAAGCCGACGCCATCGTCGCCCAGTTCGGCGGCAGCGTCCGGAAAATGACCACCGCCGAGTGGGACAAACCCGTCGAGGCACCCCGCCCGGTCAAAGTGCGCGACGTTTTCGTGCTGACCGCTGAAAAGCGCCCGAAGGAACTCGCCGCGCTGAAAAAAGCGAATCCGAAGCGCGAGATCATCGTGATCCCGCCGGAAATGGCCTTCGGCACCGGCGATCACGCGACCACCTCGACCTGCCTCCGTCTGCTAGTGGACGTGGCCCGCGCCCGCAAAGGCACCGACTGGACGGTCGCCGACCTCGGCACCGGCACCGGCGTGCTGGCCATCGCCGCGAAGAAACTCGGTGCCGGCGAGACGTTCGCCTGTGATTTCGACCCCTTCGCCGTGGCCGTCGGCATCCGCAACATCGAGCGCAACGGCACGCCGGACGTCCTCATGAAGGAGCAGGACGTCCTGAAATGGAAGCCGCGCAAAAAGGGCTACGACGTGGTGCTCGCCAACTTGTTTTCCACCATCCTCATCGAAGCGTGGCCGGTGATCGCGAAATCGCTCGCGCCCGGCGGCGACCTGATCGTTTCCGGCATCCTCGCGACCCAGGCGTGGGACGTTTTCAAAGCCGCGGCCGCCAGCGGGCTCGGCTTCACCAAGGTGGTGAAAAAGGGCAAATGGGTGACCGCGCACGGCGGGCATCTGGCGGATTTGATCGCGGCGGGAAACTAAGGGGCACCGACGTCTCGTCGATGCGAATGGACGAGACGTCCATTCCCCCATGTCACTTCTGGCAGACCGGGCACCAATACGTCGCCCGCTGGCCGAGCACCGCGTGGCGGACCGGGGTTTCGCAAACGCGGCAGGGCTCGCCTTTCCGGTCGTAAACGAACAGCCGCTGCTTGAAATATCCGGGCTGGCCGTCGGAGTTGAGAAAGTCGCGCAGCGTCGTGCCGCCCTCCTCGATAGAGGCGGATAGAACCTGGCGGATGGACGCGACGAGTTTTTCCAAGCGCGGCTTCGTGAGCTTGCAAGCCGGGGTTTCAGGCCGGATGCCCGCGCGGAACAAGGCCTCGGAGGCGTAGATGTTTCCCACGCCGACGACGGTTTTCGCATCCATGATGACGAGCTTGATCGCGGCGGAGCGTTTCGCGCAGGCGGCTTTGAGATGCTCCGCGGTGAACGCGCTTTCCAACGGTTCCGGGCCGAGGCTTTTCAGCAAAGCGTGCGTCATCGGATCGGCTTCCATCAGCCGCAGCACCAACCCGAAGCGCCGGGGATCGTGGAAACGCAACTGCTTGCCGTTTCCCAGCGTGATGCCGACGTGGTCGTGTTTTTTCCAATCCTCCGCCGGATCGATCACCCGCAGACTGCCGGACATGCCGAGGTGGATCAGCAGCGTGGAGCCGTCGTCGATTCCGAGTAACAGATACTTCGAGCGCCTCGTCACGCGCCGGATCTCGCGGCCTTCGATTTCCAGGAGGTTCTCCGAAACCGGCTGGCGCAAATCCTGACGCCGGACGATGAGCTCGGTCATCCGCGCCCCGGTGACGTATGGCTCGATGCCGCGGCGGGTGGTTTCGACTTCGGGGAGTTCGGGCATGGTTCAAAGGCTTGCGTGACGGAAAACAGCCAGCACCGGGCGCAAACCGCCGTCGAGGAAGAAACCAAGCCGGACGCCCGTTCGCGCCATCACCGACCGCCCGAATAAACTCCGCCGCTCCGGCGGTTGGTCAGTTTTACCCGCCGACCACCGCCTTGAAGCGGAGGAACGCCGCTTCCCACGCGGCGGAGTCGCCGGGGGCGAAGATCCGGAATTCGAACGAGCGCCGGATCAAATCCCGCCCGGTCTTGATGTCCGGCAGGTGGCCGGTCCCGACCATTTGGGTGATGACGTTGCCGCAAGAGGTGGCTTCCACCGGACCGGCGACGACCTCGATCCCGAGCGCGTTCGCGGTCGCCTGGCTGAGAAGTTCGTTTTGGATTCCGCCGCCGCCCGCGTGCAGGCGGGTGAAATCGCGACCCGTGAGTTTGCGGACGCGGTCGTAAACGACGCGGTATTTAAGAGCGAGCGATTCGCTGGCCACCCGCAGGACCTGGCCGTGGTCGGCTGGCACGGACTGGCCGGTTTTCTCGCAGTAAGCGCGGATCTTGGCGGGCATTTCACCGGGGCTGGCGAAGCTCGCGTCGTCCGGGTCGATGAAGGCGGTGAAGGGCTCGGCGTCGTTCGCCATCTGCGCCATTTCCGCGTAGCCGAGTTTTTCGCCGTCGAGCTCCCACTGGCGTTTGCACTCCTGGATGAGCCACAGGCCGCTGATGTTTTTCAAAAACCGGACGCTGCCATCGACTCCGAGCTCGTTGCAGAATCCCAGCTCGAAGGCCTCCGGCGTGGTGATCGCCTCGGTCGCCTCGACGCCCATGATCGACCAAGTGCCCGAGGACAGCCAAAGATTTCCGCTGCCGATCATCGGGATGCCCGCCACCGCCGAAGCCGTGTCATGACACGCCGTGGCCACCACCGGAATCCCGGCCCGGCCGATGAATGCCGCCACTTCCTCCCGGATCGGCCCGAGCACGGTGCCCGGCGCGACCACTTCCCCGAAGATCCCGCGCGGCAAGCCCAGCGCGTCGATCACGCCCCACGCCCAGTCGCCGGTGCGCGGGTCGATCAATTGCGAGGTCGAGGCGACCGTCCGCTCGACCGCCTGCCTGCCGGTCAGCCAATACGCCAGCAGGTCCGGCACGAAAAGCAGGCGCTCGGCATTCAGCAGGGCGGGACTTTTCTTGCGCGCCTCGGCCAGCAGGTGGAGCGAGCTGTTATAAAAATTCGTCTTGAGCCCGGTCTGCGCGTAAATTTCCGCCTCGGGCAAAATCGCGTGCATCGCCTCCGCCATGCCCTCGAAGCGCGGGTCGCGGTATTGATGCGGCATCCCGAGCAGCTCGCCGTTTTCATCCACCAGCCCGAAATCGCAGCCCCAGGTATCGATGCCGATGGAGACGATGTTTTCGCCGTGGCGCTCCACCGCGCGGCGCAAGCCTTCGAGAATCTCGCGGTAAAGCCCGACGATGTTCCAAAACGATCCGCCCGGCAGATCCGTCCCCGGATTGTCAAAACGGTGGATTTCCTCGAGCTCGAGCTTGGAGAAATCCGTCTTCGCGGCGATCACGCGACCGCTGCCTGCACCTAAATCCACGGCGATGAATACTTTTCCGGATGTCATTTTCAATTGGGGTCGCGCCCATCATTTTTCAACGCCTATCCGGATGCAACACTGAATCCGCGCGAATTGATTCCGTATTTTCCCTTTCCAACACGGGTGGGATTCCGCTTTGATCCGGCAGCACCAACCACGCATGAGCAACGCCCCAACCGATCCACGCCCTTTCAAACGCGCCATCCTCAAACTCAGCGGTGAAGCCCTCCGCGGACCAGGTTCCCGCGACAACATTTCCCCGGAAATCGTGGACCGCATCGCCCTGGAAATCCGTGAGGCCGTGGAAGGCGGGCTCCAGCTCGGGATCGTCGTGGGCGGCGGGAATTTCTGGCGCGGCGCGAGCGCGTCCGCCCGCGGGATGGACCGCGCGACCGCCGATTACGTCGGCATGCTCGCCACCGTCATGAACGCGCTCGCCCTCGAAGGCGCGCTCGAACACCACGGCGTCTCCTGCGTGGTGCAGTCCGCCATCGAGATGAAAAACGTCGCGGAAACCTTCATCCGCCGCAAAGCCGAGCGCCAACTCGACGAAGGCCGCGTGGTCATTTTCGCCGCCGGCACCGGCAATCCGTTTTTCTCCACCGACACCACCGCCGCGCTGCGCGCCAGCGAAATGGGCGCGGACGTGATCCTCAAAGCCACCCAAGTGGACGGCGTTTACGACTCCGATCCGCGCCACAATCCGGACGCCGTGCGCTACGAAACGGTGACTTTCCAGAACTGCCTCTCCCAGCGCCTCAACGTGATGGACGCCACCGCCTTCAGCCTTTGCATGGACAACGACGTGCCGATCATTGTATTTGATCTCGCTCCCCACGGAAATCTTTCCCACGCCCTCCGCGGCCTGCCCATCGGCACGCTCGTGCACGGCGAATAATTTTTAATCCCCAATCTATCATGGACCCTGAAGAAGCTATTTTCGATGTCGAAGACGCGATGACCAAGTGCGTCGATTACCTCATCCACGAGTTCGCCGGCGTGCGCACCGGCAAGGCCAGCCCGGCCTTAATCGAGAACCTCGACGTGCACGTCCAAGCCTACGGCGCTATTTCCAAACTCAAGAGCATCGCCGTCATCAGCTCGCCCGAGCCGCGGATGCTGATGGTGCAGCCCTTCGACCCGGCGACCACCCGCGACATCGAGCGCGCGATCCGCGAGTGCAAGCTGGGCCTCAACCCCGCCGCCGCCGACCGCTCGATCCGCGTGCCGATCCCCGAGCTTTCCGAAGAGCGCCGGAAAGACATGGTCAAAATGATCAAACAGCTCGCCGAAGAAGCGAAAGTCCGCCTCCGCGCCGCCCGCAAGGACGGCATGGACGCCGCCAAGAAAATGAAGGCCGACAACGTGATCACCGAAGACGGCCAGAAAACCTTTGAAAAGGAAGTCCAGGACCTGACGAACAAATTCACCAAGAAGATCGACGACCTCGCCACGGCGAAGGAAGCGGACCTGATGAAAGTGTGATTTCCGAGGACGAGACGTTCCCGCCCCATCTTTAGCGCTCCCCCACCGTGCTCTACCACTCCACGAACAACCCCGCCCACCGCGTCGATCTCAAGGAAGCCATCCTGCGCTCGCTGCCGCCGGACAACGGCCTCTACATGCCGGACCAGTTGCCCGTGCTCGACGGCGGATTCTGGGAGATCTGGCGTGAGCTCACCTTCCCGGAAATCGGCATCGCCGTGGCGGATGCGTTCTTCGGCGAGGACGTCCCGCCGCAAGCGATCGTGGACATCGTGGAAGGCACCGTCACCTTCGACGCGCCGCTCGTCACGCTCGGCCCGGGCGACCATGTGCTGGAACTTTTCCACGGCCCCACGCTCGCCTTCAAGGACTTCGGCGCGCGCTTCATGGCCCGCCTGATGGCCTGGCTCACCCGCGGCGATGACCGCGAGCTCACCGTGCTCGTCGCCACCTCCGGCGACACCGGCGGTGCGGTCGCCTCCGCGTTCCACAACGTCCCCGGCACCCGCGTGATCATCCTCTATCCGCAAGGCAAGGTTTCCGGGCTGCAGGAAAAACAACTCACCGCCCTCGGCGGAAACATCACCGCGTTGGAAATCGAAGGCTCGTTCGACGATTGCCAGGCGCTCGTCAAATCCGCCTTCCTCGACCGCGAGCTTTCGGAACGCCTCAACCTAACATCCGCGAACTCCATCAACCTCGCGCGCCTCGTGCCGCAGAGTTTCTACTACATCCACGCCGCCCGCCAGCTGCCGGAAGGCGTCTTGCCCACCTTCGTCATCCCGTCGGGAAATTTCGGCAACCTCACCGCCGGCCTGCTCGCCATGCAGCTCGGGCTGCCGGTCGATCACTTCGTCGCCGCGACTAACCGCAACGACGTGGTCCCGGAATTCCTCCGCTCCGGCCAATACACGCCGCGCCCCAGCGTCCCGACCATTTCCAACGCCATGGACGTGGGCGCGCCATCTAACTTCGTCCGCATGCAGGCGCTCTTCGGCGGCTCATGGGAAACCATGAAAACCCGCGTTTCCGGCATGTCCTTCACCGACGACCAGACGCGCGCCGCCATCCGCACCGCCAAGGCGCTCCACGATTACGAGATCGACCCGCACGGTGCGGTCGGCTGGCTGGCCGCCCAGAAATGGCGCGCCGCCCATCCGGGAAGCGCCACCGTCACGCTCGAAACCGCGCATCCCGCCAAGTTTCTCGATGTCATGGAAGCCGAGCTCGGCCCGAACTGCGTGGAAATCCCCGAGCGCCTCGCCATCCTCGCGCAGCGCGAAAAAGTCGCCACCCTGCTCCCCGCCGACAAGGCGGTCTTCCGCGACTGGCTCACCCGCTGAGGCGCGCATTGCGCCGCCCCCACCATTCCGGCTTGATACTTCGCGGGTAAGAATGAAACCTGCGCCCCCATGTCCGCTGCTGTTCAACACACTCTCGCTGGTCAAGCCACTCTCGAAGGCACCTCTCTCCACACCGGACAGAAGGTCACGCTCACCCTCAAACCCGCGCCGGAAGGTCACGGTTTCAAATTCCGCCGCATCGATTTGCCGGACCAGCCGTTCATCAACGCCTGCGTCGACAAGGTCCAAACCGTCGAGCGCGCCACCACGCTCGCGGAAGGCTCGGTCAAGGTCCACACCGTCGAGCACGTCATTTCCGCCCTCACCGGCATGGGCGTGGACAACGCGCTCATCGAGATGGACGCCAACGAGCCGCCGATCGGCGACGGTTCTTCCCGCCCTTTCGTGGAGCTGATCAAAAAAGTCGGCACGCTCGCCCAAAACGCGCCGCGCAAGGTTTGGGAAATCCGCGAGCCGATCCATCTGGAAACCGGCGACGGCACCATCATCACCATCGTCCCGTGCAAGACGTTCAAAGTCTCCGTCACCAATGTCGGCCCGGAAGGACGCTTCACCCAGTATTTCTCCAGCGAGGTCACTCCCGCCGCCTACGAGAAGGAAATCTGCGCCGCGCGGACCTTCGTTTATTACGAGGACGTCAAGCCGCTGCTCGACAAGGGCCTCATCAAAGGCGGCTCGCTGGAAAGCGCCGTGGTCATCCGCGGCAACGAAATCATGTCGAAGGAATCGATGCGTTTCACCAACGAGTTCGCTCGCCACAAGGCACTCGACCTCATCGGCGACCTGATGCTCGCCGGCATCAAAATCCTCGGCCACGTCATCGCCGTGAAACCCGGCCACGGCCCGAACACGATGATGGCCGCCAAGCTGAAAACCGAATACGCCCGGATGCGCTCGATGGTGCCCGCCCCCGTCTCCATCCCCGACGGCGAGAGCGTGCTCGACATCAACGAGGTGATGAAAATCCTGCCGCACCGCTATCCGTTCCTGATGGTGGACCGCATCGTTGACTGCCTCGGCGACAGCAAGTGCATCGCCGTGAAAAACGTCACCATCAACGAGCCTTACTTCGCCGGCCATTTCCCCGGCCACCCGATCATGCCGGGCGTCCTGCAGCTTGAGGCGATGGCCCAGGTTTCCTCGGTGCTGATGCTCCGCAAACCGGAGAACAGCGGGAAAATCGGTTATTTCATGAGCGCCGACAGCGTCAAATGGCGGCGTCCGGTTTTCCCCGGCGACACGCTTTTCATCGAAACCGAAATCATCAAGATGCGCGGCTCCATCGGCCAGACGCGCGCCCGCTGCCTCGTCAACGGCGAGGTGGTCTCCGAAGCGGAACTCAAGTTCGCGCTGATGGACCGCTGAGCCGGCACCGCCCGCACTTCAAATTTCCAACGAACCATTTTTCCCGACCATGTCCGAACGCAAGACTCTCGAAGAACGCCACCAGATGTCAGACATCGAGCGGCTCCGCCACTCGTGTGCCCACGTCCTCGCCACCGCCATCTGCCGGCTCTGGCCTGACGTCCAACTCGCCGCCGGCCCGCCGGTGGAGAACGGGTTTTACTACGACATGGATCTCAAGCACCGGATCTCGCCGGAAGATTTCCCGCGGATCGAGGAGGAGATGAAAAAAGTGGTGAAGGACAACGATTCCTTCGAGCGCATCACCGTTTCCCGCGCCGAGGCGCTGGAACTCGCGAAAGCCGGCCGCCTCGGCGCGGTCGCCGACCGTGAGATCGAAAGCATTTTCAAAGTCGATCTGCTCAACGACATCCCGGAAGGCGAGGAAATCTCGATCTTCAAAAACGGCGATTTCTGGGACCTCTGCGCCGGTCCGCACGTCGGCCGCACCGGGAATTGCAAGGCGTTCAAAGTGATGAGCGTCGCGAGCTCGTATTACAAAGGCGACAAGGACCGCCAGTCGTTGCAACGGATTTACGGCACCTGCTTCAAGAACTCCACTGAATTGCTAGAGCACCTCACCCGCCTCGAAGAAGCGAAGAAGCGCGACCACCGCCGCCTCGGCAAGGAGCTCGGGCTTTTCCACATCGACGAAATGGTCGGCCAGGGGCTCATCCTCTGGAAACCGAAAGGCGCGCTCGTCCGCCGCTCGCTCCAGGAATTCATCACCCAGGAACTCGACAAACAAGGCTACTCGCAAGTCTTCACCCCGCACATCGGCAAGCTCGATCTCTATCGCACCTCCGGCCATTTCCCCTACTATCAGGAGAGCCAGTATCCCGCCATCGCCGAGCGCGACGTGCTGGAGAAACTCGCCGACGAGGACGCCACCTGCGCCACCCTCATCAACGGTCTGTCAGACGGCAGCTACGAAGGCTATCTGCTCAAGCCGATGAACTGCCCGCACCACATCAAGATTTACGCGAGCGACCACCACTCCTACCGCGACCTGCCGGTTAGGCTGGCGGAGTTCGGAACCGTCTATCGCTGGGAGCAATCCGGCGAGCTCGGCGGCATGACCCGCGTCCGTGGCTTCACCCAGGACGACGCCCACCTGTTCTGCACCCCGGACCAGGTCGCCGCGGAAGTCACCGGCTGCCTCGATCTGGTGAAAAAAGTTCTCAACACCCTCGGCATGCACGAATACCGCGTGCGCCTTTCCCTCCGCGACCCCGAGTCGGACAAATACGTCGGCTCCGCGGAAAACTGGGACAAAGCCGAAGCCGCGCTCCGCGAAGCCGTGCAAACGCTCGGCGTGGACTACACCGAGGAGATGGGCCTCGAGCGCCTGCCCAAGCTGCCCAAGAAGAAGGACATGAGCATCGGCGAGGCAGTCACCAAGGAATCTGTTGACGTGGCCAAATCGTTGAAGGCCAGCTACCTGATCGCGTTCTCCGAGACCGGCCTGAGCGCGCGCATCATGCTCAAGTGCAACAACATGCTCGAGTTAGCGAGCGGCTTCAAGCACTTCGCCAACGAACTCGTGCACAAGGTGGACCCGAAGAGCGATCCGAACGGCGAGGAGACCATGGCGCGCATCGAGGCTCTCGAGGAGGCGTGCGACGAAATCATCGCCAAGGAAACCGAACGCATGCGCAAGGAGCAAATAGAGGACGACTCCATTCCCATGGCGACC
>ERZ767114.1655-NODE-1655-length-10514-cov-4.352208_pt1 | contig 10514 bp, 10 predicted proteins | sample MGYA00374952_ERZ767114 | MGnify/ENA primary metagenome ERZ767114 (study PRJEB28939, sample SAMN06267156) | marine metagenome | isolation source: Columbia River Estuary | place: USA:Columbia River Estuary, USA | collected 2012-05-05 ...
GGCTCCGGGAGAGGAGAAGGAATTTATTTTCCTGCTGGGCTATGTTGAAAATAATGATTATAAAAAATGGGAAGCAAAGAGCATCATTAACAAAGAAAAATCTGATTGTAGATTTACGTGACAATGGAGGTGGTGGGAACAGAAATTCAAATGGCTTGTTTGACATTCTTAAAGATTATCTAAAGAGTAATAATGTCTATGTTCTTATTAATAATAGAACTACTAGTAACGCAGAGCAGTTTGTTTACAAATTGAGTGCTTTTGATAACTGTACAACTTTTGGCAATAGAACAAATGGCACAGTAGCATATGAAAGAGTTGACGATAACTATAACCTTCCTTGTGGAAATTTTTTGGCTATTTTAACATCAAAAAAGCATTCGAAATTCTTAAAATTAGAATCTATAGGATTAGAACCAGATATATTATTAAAAACAGAAACGGACTGGATGCTTGAATTACAAAATTATATTCAAAAAAAATAACTAGGGCTAACAACGTGTATAATTAATTGCTTGGTAACTGCCGACTTACGAAAACTCCGCTGGTATTTTCTATCTGTGATTTGTTTGCTAACTTTAGTGCTGTAACACGCAACTAACCATACACGAACACGTTGTAGCCAATTAGAAAAACTAGATATGAAACATACGATTTTAAGTATGACATTAATATTCTTAACTAATCTGTTGTTAGGACAAGAATTGCCCGAAAAAATTAGCGAAACTGATTTTTCTATAGGTAAAACAGTTAATATCAAATCAAAAGTATTAGATGAGACAAGAGAGTTAAATATTTACTTGCCTTCAAGTTATTCGGCAGATAGTTCAAAAACATACCCTGTGATTTATTTACTGGATGGCTCAAGAAATGAAGACTTTATACATATATCAGGAATTGTTCAATTCGGATCTTTTTCTTGGATTAATATGATTCCTGAATCCATTGTTGTCGGAATAGGAAATGTAGATAGAAAAAGAGATTTTACATATCCATCTAAAAATGAACTTGACCAAAAAGAATTTCCGACCTCTGGACAATCAGAAAAATTCATTAGTTTTTTGAAAAATGAACTACAGCCATTTATTGATTCTACATACAGAACAGCCGGCATTAAAACTATTATTGGACAATCATTAGGCGGATTATTAGTAACAGAAATTCTATTTGAAAAACCAGAACTTTTTGACAACTTCATTATCGTTAGTCCAAGTTTATGGTGGGATGATGAAAAGTTAATGGATAGACAACCAAAACCTTATGACTCTACGAAATCAATATTTATTGCAGGAGGAAAAGAAGGAGAGGTGATGGAACGAACAGCAAAAGAACTGTTTGATAAACTGGAGAAGAATAAAAAGCAGAACACTAATTTATTTTATGAATTTTTGAAAGACAAAACACACGGAGACGCACTACACGTTGCGGTCTATAATGCGTTTGAAAAAATATTTAAATCGAATAAAGAATAAAAACTGGCTACAACAATGTATATGAAATCATAGCACCCTGCGGGATGCTACGCTTCATATACAAACACGTTGGCAGTAATATGACCTAATCCCAATCCGAATCTTCTAAAGTAAAAATTTCGCTTATTTCAACTTCAAAAATTTGAGCTAATCTCAAAGCTAAAACTGTTGATGGAACATATTTTCCTAATTCCATTGCATTAATTGTTTGTCTGCTAACTTTTGCCAATTTAGCTAATTCAGCTTGGGTAATATTCTTTTTTGCTCTTTCTACCTTGATGCTATTCTTCATAAGAAGCTGATTTTTTTAATTTAGAGATTTGCCAATTAAATCTAACTATAAAAAATAGTAAGACCGTAAACATATTGAACACCATAACCCATAAAAAAGCGAAATCATAAATAAATAAAAGTGTTAATATAAGAATAGCATAATTAAAATAAACTGCCCAAGCCAAAGATTCAAATCTAATTTTAGATATGTATTCATCTTCTGACTTTTCTTTTGAAAAAGCAACTAAAAATGTACTGATAATAATCAAAACACCTAGAATTTCATTTAAAATATTATTAGTAACCATTCTGAAAGTTTTCTTATTTGCTGTAAAAGTTAGTTCATCAACAAAAATTGCAGGGACATTAAAATCTAGAAAACTAGGCTCGTATTCATAAATAAGTATTAATAAACCAATAATTGCAGATGGAATTAGAGTAAACCAACCTATTCTTTTAAACTTATTCGGAAATAAAAAATTTAACTTCATATTATACACATTTAATTTTTGAGCAAATGTAAATTAAATAATACTAAATGACAAATAAACTTTACATTTAGTAAAATAAACACTACCAAATACGATTCTAATTTATTGCTAGTTTAAGCCTACTTACGGAAATTCTTGCATGTTTTATATTCGGTTTGTATTTGCTAATTTAGTTGCTGAAATACACAACGAAATCAAACACAAAAAACGTTATGATAAACCACATTTTTTAGAATCCAACAACAAATTTTATGAAATTGAAACAACTATTTAAAATAGTTTTACTTTTTACATTCATTTTCTTATATCAACATATTGCATACAGTCAAAAATATAAAGAGATGATAAATGATAATTCTATTAATTTTTATGATGTAATAAAAGAAGCAGAAAGTTACTTTAAGACAATAGATGTTACCAAAAAAGGGACTGGATATAAACAATTTATGCGGTGGGCTGTAGCTAATGAACACAAGTATTACCCATCTGGAGATAGGTTATCTGTAGACCCAGAGTTTGCTATAAAGGCATACAAGAAAAATATGTCTAATAGAGTAGAACAATTAAATAGCTCATCAATAACTGGCGGTTGGAGAGAAATTGGACCATTAGCAATAAATAATATAACGGGGCATTATGCCGCAGGAATGGGTAGAGTAGAAGACTTTTACGTAAATCCAAATAATAATGAACAAATTTACAGTTGTTCTAGAAGTGGTGGTCTGTGGAAAACAGAAAATGAGGGGGCAACTTGGCAATCATCAAGTACTGAGACTCTACCCGCATCTGGAGTTAATTCAATAACTGTAGATCCATCAGATTTTAATCACGTATATGTAGCGCTTCAAAATGCCAATAATAATTATTCTTATGGAATTTACGAATCTTTAAACGGAGGTGATTCTTTTACTGAAACAGGTTTTAATCCAACAAATCTGGGTCTTGGGGGTATGGGTTCAAATTTTAGAATTTATACTGTAAGATGCCATCCATCAATTGTAGATCTATTATTAGTAGGCACCTCTGATGGTTTATATAAAACTACCAATAATTTTAGTTCTTGGATAAAAATAATTTCTACAGGCGATATAGTGCAAGTAGAATTTCACCCAACCAATAATGATATTGTTTATGCTTATAATAATTCTCAGAAAAATGAAGTTTACATCAATAATCTTTTAACCAATGATTATTCTACAACTACTATTAGTCAAAATGATAATGCTTCAGCAACAGTAGCTGTTTCCAATAACGCGCCAAACACTATTTATTTTGCCTCACAATCGGGTATTTATATATCTACCAACTCTGGATTAGATTTTAGTTTTATTTCAGACACGTTTAACAATATTAATTACATAGGTACTGATGCTTTTGCGGTAAACAGCCAAAACAATCAAAATTTATTGATTGGAGGTGTTGATGGTGCAAACTCTACCAATGGAGGTGTAAGTTTTACAAAAAGAACAGATTGGTATTTAGCGAGTTCAATACATGGAAATGGTTCTTTGGAGGAAAATTACTTTAATAGTTCAGCTTATGTTCATGCAGATTTAAGAACTGCAAAATCTATAAATGGTGATTTTTATGTTGCTACAGATGGGTGTTTAGCAAAAAGTGAGGATGGTGGTATCACTTGGCAAAATTTAATGCAAACCAATGCTCCACCCATAAGAGAAAATTACAAGTTAGGAATTAGTCAATCTAACAATAATGTTGCAATTAGTGGTTCTCAAGATAATGGCACAACAATAAAAAATTCTACAGAATGGGTTGAAGCATATGGAGCAGACGGTATGGAAGGTATCGTTTTACCTCTTAATCCTGAATATATGATTGGAAGTTATCAGTTTGGTGGAAGAATTAGAACGCTCGATTCAGGAATGTCTAATACTATTGTAACTTCAAATGGAACAGATGGTTGGTGGGAAGCTCCGTTAGCATATGATCCTAATGATCAGTTTAAAATTTATGATTTTAGAAATGGTGTTTATGTTAGTACTGATTTTGGTCTTAATTACTCTTACGTGGGAACCCCTTCATTTTTAAATTCAAACCCTGATAATTACTGGTGGCAGATAAGAAATGCTGAAATCGCACAAAATAATTCTAATATTATGGTTGTGTCAAGAGCTAGTGAAATAGAAAAGTCAGTGGATGGAGGTGCTAATTTCACTAATATTAAGAACAATTTACCTAATCACGAGATTCAAGATATAGCTATTAATCCAAACGATGATAATGATATTGTTGTTGTTAATGCTAGCTATCAAAATAATGATCAAAAAGTTTACAGATCTATAAATGGAGGATCCTCATGGACCAACATCACCTTCAATATTGGAGATATCCCCGTACATACAGTGGTTATAGATCACACAAGTAATCCTTATATTTATATAGGAACAGAGGTTGGGGTTTACTACATGCCCTTAAACGGAGATAGGTGGATACTATACAATACTAATTTACCTAACGTAGCAGTTGAAGAATTAGAAATTAATTATGGTGCAAATACTATTAAAGCGGCAACTTGGGGGCGAGGTCTTTGGGAATACGATTTGTTTCGTAGAGGTATCTATCCTTCAATAGAGAGCACATCAATTACAGATCCTGCTTCACTAAATTCTCCACTAGAGGGAAATAATCAGTTTGTTACTTCTATAATTAATTATAATGGGACTTTAACTGACGTAAAAGTACTTTTTTCTATAAACAACCAATTATTTGATAATTCTACAAACATGTCCAATATTACTGATAATGTGTGGACTTCTGATGAACCTCTGCCAAATACATTAAATGTAGGTGATAAAGTATATTTTAAAGTTTTAGCTACGGGCTCTGATAATGACACTTCAAGTACTTATAAATTTATGTTTGAAGTTCGTGAGCTTTCGTATTGTAATTCTCAAGGATTGGACGGAACCGGATCTGATTTCATAAATCAAGTAAGCCTTGGGGATTTTGTAAATAATTCATCTCAAGATTATTATACACTATATGATGATTTAGATCCTATTCAATTAGTCTCAGGGGAAACGTATCAATTATCTGTAAGACTAGATTTTGCATTTGAACAAGATAAAGCTGCGGCTTGGATTGATTTTAATAGAAATGGAATTTTTGATGATTTAGAACTAATTAGCATGTCTAATTACACAAACAACACATCAATCGGATCCTTTACAGTTCCTAATGATGCAGTTATTGGACAAAATTTAAGAATACGTGTTAGTAATGTTTATGATAATATTATAGACCCATGTGGGAATGCTTTTGGTGAAGTAGAGGATTATTTAATAACAATAAACAATAGCTTAGCTATTGAAGATTTTAATGGGAGTGATAAAATAGTACGTGTTTTTCCAAACCCATCTTCTAGCGAGATGTTTATTAAGTCTTCTAGAGATATATTAAAAATTGAATTATTTGACCTAAGAGGAAGAAAAATAATTCAGCAAAACAATATAAACAAATTAGAAACACAATTTAACATAGAGCATCTAAGTGAAGCTACATACATATTAAACGTGTATACGAAAGACAAAATAATTGTAAAAAAAATAATGAAGACCAATTAGAAAATAGAAGCGCTTAAAACACACAACAAAACACATACAAGTACTTTGCCAGTCAGGTAAAACGAATACCAAAAAATGATTACAAAAGTTAATGTTTCAACTATTTACGAATGTTCCCTCGAAAGAGCATTTAAAACACCTATGCTTTGCGATGTTTCTAAAATTCATACTGGATTCGGAATTATGCCGAAAGTTACACATACAACAGACGACAAGGATTGGGGAAAAGCTGGCTCTTGTAAAAAAGTATATGTCGCGAAATCGATAACCCAAAAAGGAGGTTTTGCTTCTGTTGACAATCTAATTGAAAGAAAAGAAAATCAATATTGGATAATTCAGGTAGATAATTTTCAATCTTGGATGCTAAGTTTTTACAAGTTTGTTGGAAGATGGGAAACGGAAAAATTAGCGAATGAAAAAATTCGAATTAACTACACGTACTGTTTACATTCTAACAATCTTTTACTTTTCCCATTTTGTTGGATTTTTGGCAAAACTTTCTGGAAAACGTATATGAAAAGAGTTTTGGAAAATATTAAGGGAATGATATATAATAAAGAGCCATATCAATATGAATAAAAGACCAAGAATAAAATTACAATTAAAACAAACTGAAAAGGTCCTTGAGATCGTTGGTTGGGTTTCTGTAGTTGGCATATGGGCTTTACCATTAACGAACTGTTCTATATTACCGGAAATAATTCCAATACATTAAATCATGAATTCTAAATGAAATTTATAGAAGCACAAAAAGACATGCGTAATTCCTATTTTGGTGGTGCCCCAGGGGCTTTTGCATCCGGAGTTGTATGGCTAACAGCTGGAATTATTGCATTACTTAGTACAAAACAAAATAGTGTATTGGTTTTCTTTTTTGGAGGAATGCTAATTCATCCTCTAGGAATTTTAATTTCTAGGGCTTTAAAACGCTCTGGGAAACATAAAAAAGGGAACCCATTGTCACATCTTGCATTGGAAAGTACCTTTTTATTATTTATTGGACTATTTATCGCCTTTTTATCACTACAGATTCGTCCTAATTGGTTTTTTTCAATCATGATCTTAATTATTGGTGGACGATACTTCATCTTTTCTTCAATTTATGGAATGCGCGTATACTGGGTTTTTGGGACAGTATTAATTTTGTCAGGAGTTGGCGGATTTCTTTTTAATACCCCATTTCATGTAATTGGACTCACTGGCGGAATAATAGAAATTCTATTTTCATTTATTATTCTATCTCTAGAAAAAAATGAATAAATAGAATTAAAAAAAACGCTACCAAATCACAATGGTAACAAGAAATTTATTGTTCTCACCAACTTCTGAAAATACTCGTAGATTCTCAGAAGTTGACAAAAATGCTAGGTTTCATACAAACAACATTACTTAACTCGCTTCAAAATCATTGAGAATAGGATATAAGTAATGTAAATTATTAGACCATAAAGGGTAGTAATCAGGGAAATTTTAAGCCCGCTTACCAACATTGTTGGAGAAACTCCTTGAGTAGTTTCAATTACTGAAAAGGCACTAAACAGTCCTATTAACTGACCTAGAACTCCAACAACCAAACCCAAAGTTCCTAATGATTTTAACCATTGAATAGATTGTAAAAGCTGTTTTTCATCTTTTTTCTTACTAATAGATACCGCAAAAACAGCCATAAGAGAAAGCAAAATAAGAGAAAGGATTCCCATAAATAAGGGACCTCCTTGTGAAAATATATCAAACATAATTCTAATTTTTAAAGAGATGTATTCATCTCCAGGTTCATAAATAAATTAACGTCTCAAAGATAAACTGAAAAGCTGCTCACAATCAAGGTAGAATCCGTCTCGAAAGAGGTAATCTATCGATAATTTTCTTAAAAACTACCAAAATTGCTTAGTTTTGATAGATGATTCTGAAAATTATTAGATTTTTAAAGACTGGTTGGTATTGGGGGTTTTCCGGACTATTATTATTGGGGGTTTTTGTTAGTAAGGGCCATTCTTTTGGTATAGTATTTTACTTTATTACTTGCCTTTTACCTGTTGTAATTGGAACATCTTTTTATGTAAATAAAAAATTAATTCCAGAATTTCTATTAAGGGGGAAAAATGGCATATTTATTTTATATTCTATTTATACTATAATCATTTCTCTCTATCTACAATATCTTGTCATTTTTATTGCCCTCATTGTATTTACTTCTTTTCAATTTGGGAAATCATCTTTAGTTTCTCTAAACATTGGTAATCTAAGCTTAACAATGTACGTACTAGTTTTGGTTAAGGTAATCATTGAAATTATTCAAAAGCTTAGTGAGAAAGAAACCATTATAAAATCTTTAAAGAATACAAAAAAAAATACCACAAAAGAGTTCGCTGAAAAGATAGTTATTCGATACAATAGAGTAAATCATTCTATCTTTCTATCGAATATTCTATACATTGAAAGCCTTTCAGATTATATTAAAGTGGTAACCTTAGATGATGAAATAGTTACAAAAGAAAAAATTAGTAAAATAATTAGTCGACTGCCTCCTTATTTTAAAAGGATACATAGATCATTTATTGTAAATTCACAGAAAGTAAGTAGCTACAATAGTGAATTTATTTCAGTTGAGGGCTCTCAGATTCCCATCAGTAGAACCTACAAAAAAGATATCATTACGTACTTAAACAAAATATAAACAGAAAAACTCGAATGTCAAATAAACAAGACTATAGAAGTAATGAATTAATTGATAGACTGCCTAGACACCTTAAACAGTTTATCAAACCCCAAAACTACCAAGATTATTCTCCTGTAAACCAAGCTGTGTGGAGATATGTAATGAGGCGCTTATTAAATTACCTGACGGAGGTAGCTCACTCATCTTATTTAACTGGGTTAGAAAAAACAGGTGTTAGTATCCAAGAAATACCAAACATGTATGGGATGAATAGAATTCTAAAAGAAATTGGTTGGGCAGCAGTGGCTGTAGATGGATTTATACCTCCTAATGCATTCATGGAATTTCAGGCCTATAAAGTGCTAGTTATTGCTTCAGACATAAGGCAACTTGAAAATATTGAGTACACCCCTGCGCCAGATATAATCCATGAGTCTGCTGGCCATGCGCCCATAATTGCAAATCCCGATTATGCAGAATATTTAAGAAGATTAGGAGATATTGGATCAAAAGCAATTCTCTCTAAACATGATATGGACTTATACGAAGCTGTTAGGAAATTATCTATCCTGAAAGAAGCTGAGGGTGTTAGTGAGAAAGAAATTCATGCTGTAGAAATGGAGATTCATGAGTTACAAAGTAAGAAAGTAGAACTCTCAGAGATGGCGCAAATGAGAAACCTACAATGGTGGACTGTTGAATATGGATTAATTGGAGATCTTATTAATCCAAAAATATACGGCGCAGGGCTATTGTCTTCAATTGGAGAAAGTATTTCTTGTTTAAAAAGTGATGTGAAGAAAATACCCTATACAATGGCTGCTGCCCAACAACCGTTTGATGTTACAAAACCACAACCACAATTATATGTTACTCCAAGTTTTCCTCATTTAATGCAAGTTCTAGAGGAATTTGCAGATACCTTAAGTTTACGACGAGGAGGAAGCGAAGGAATTCAAAAGCTTATAGAGTCTCAAATGGTAGGGAGTATAGAATTAACAACCGGACTGCAAGTGTCAGGTAAATTTTCTAGGGTAATATTGGATAACAACAATAATGTTGTTTTCTTTCAAACCAAAGGTCCTTCCGCTCTAGCATTCAGAGAGAAAGAATTAATTGGTCATGGAATAAACTATCATAAAAATGGCTTTAGCTCCCCTTTGGGAAAGTTAAAAAATATTAATCTTGCCATTGAAGATATGGGGCCAAGTGATTTAAAAACCTATCATTTTTATGATGGTAAATGGCTTTCATTTGAATTTGAAAGTGGAATTAAAGTGGAGGGGTTAAATATTACCGGTATCAGAAATGCACAGGGAAAACTAATTTTAATACGATTGAAAGACTGTACCATTACCTACAAAAATGAATATTTATTTTTACCTGAACACGGAATTTATGATATGATTGTAGGAAAGGATATTGTTTCTGCTTTTGCTGGTGCTGCCGATAGCAATTCATTTCCAAATTTGTATGCTGAATCTTCAACCTTAACAATTAAACCTGCGAAAAATAAGGCTATAATAAAACTAGAAAAATATTATGGAGTGGTTCGAAATTATAGAAAAGAAAAGAAAAATGATAGTGAATTATTGAAAAACTTATTCCTGGAAGTGTCTACTCTATACCCTAAAGAATGGCTTCTTTTTATTGAAATTATTGAACTATCTAATGATGCAAAACTAAATCAGTTGATTAAAACCTATTTTGGTGAGCTTATCTCTTTACATCCTGAGCTAGATTCTCTAATTTCTGACGGAATTAAACTCACAGAAAGCTAATCATTAGAAACTGTGATTAATTTGCTACATTAGATGTTTTTGAAATGATCTGGACTAGATAAAATAATTATCACACCAATGGAAAATGAGGCTTTAAGTAAACTAATCCCTGTAACAGTGTTATTTTTATTGGGTATTATCGAATCTATTGGTGGACTGTATTTTAAAGATAAAAGGTCAAGAAATGACTTTTCTATAGAGCTTCTAAGTCTTCTCACTTTACCAACATTCATTCAACCAGGAATCTTTCTTTT
>ERZ767114.1656-NODE-1656-length-10510-cov-3.721077_pt1 | contig 10510 bp, 7 predicted proteins | sample MGYA00374952_ERZ767114 | MGnify/ENA primary metagenome ERZ767114 (study PRJEB28939, sample SAMN06267156) | marine metagenome | isolation source: Columbia River Estuary | place: USA:Columbia River Estuary, USA | collected 2012-05-05 ...
ATTGTGGATTAGGCTTTGCACTCAATCATTCAAAACAGAACAATCTTCAAAAGATAGTTTTTGTTCAGCCCTTTACTTCCATTACCGATCAAACCGCAAGTATATATCAGGGAATATTTAAAAATAAATCAACTGTTCTTGAACATCATTCTGTGGTAAATGAGAAAGACGGAATTAATGAAAAGTGGAGAAATAAAGCATCTCAGAACTGGAATGCGCCTATTGTAATATCTACTATGGTGCAACTTCTAGAATCTCTTTTTGACAATAAACCATCCAAAATCAGAAAACTACATAGATTAGCAAACGCATGTATTGTGTTAGATGAAGCGCAATCTATTCCCTTAAACCTAGTCAAACCAACTCTTAATGCTTTATCTCACTTAAATAAGATTTTTAACACTACAATTGTTTTATGTACAGCAACACAACCTGACTTTCATAAATATTTAAAAAATAGGCCTGTAGAATTAATTGATAACTTTGAAGACTATTTTAAAAAGCTTGAAAGAAACACTATATGCTACAACTCTAATTCTTATTCTATAGATACTTTGGCAGATGAACTTAAAAGTCATAATCAAACTTTATGTATCGTTAATAAAAGAAAAATAGCTCAGCATATTGTCAAAAAATTACAACTATCTGAGAGCAAAGATGAGGTTTTGCACTTATCCACTACTATGACACCAAACCATAGGAAAAAAGTGCTTGAAAGTGTTCACCATAAACTCAAAAATGACTTAAGAATAATTTTAATTGCCACCAGCTGTATCGAATGTGGAGTTGATGTTGACTTTCCAATAGGCTACAGACAAAACTGCTTCCTATCGTCAATATATCAAGCTGCTGGACGAATCAATAGAAATGGCAATAATAAAGATAAGCACAGCAGCCCATTGATTGTGTTTGATCTTGAAAATGAACGACACGATGAAATCATGGAGTATGGAATCATTAAATCCAGAGACTATATTAATTTTGAAGATATTTCAGACCCAAATGTCATCTCTAGATATTTTAAAGAAATGTTCGAAGATCACTCCTCAAGACTAGATTATAAAAATATTATAAGAAGTTCACAAAAGCTTGATTATCCCCAAGTTAGCACAGATTACAAGATTATTGAAAACAACAATATCAACTTAATAATTTCAAATGCTGATAGTCAAGATATCATTGCCCAAGTAAGAAATAATCAAATCCCACCCTTCGAGATAAATAAAAAGCTCGGGCCATATTGCACTAGTGTCAAGCCAAATGATATAAAGGGTAAAGAATCAAGCGTAGATACTTCAATTGATGGCCTGTTTTTATGGACCGGGGCTTACAATGAAGTTTATGGATTGGAACTATGAATTTAGCTAATAATGAAGTTGCTTTTAACGTCTTTGGTCGCTCAGCTTGTTTTACTGACCCAAGGTTTAAAATTGAAAGAAACAGCTACCCAGTTATAACTCGTACAGCAGCTAAAGGTATTTTAGAAAATATTTATTGGCATCCACAGATTCAATGGGATATTACACGAATCCAAGTTCTTCATGAAATTAAATACTATGGTATGACTGTTAATGAAGTTGAAAATTTAAAAGCAAGTAAAGACCAGCCGATAATCATCAAACAAAGACAACAGCGCACAATGCAAGTCCTTCATGATGTGTCTTATAATATTTATGCTCAAATGAATTATGTCGAAGGCTATGACCATTCGTTTGTAACTAAAGGTATAGAAATTTTTAAACGAAGAGTTAAGAATGGAAAATACTATCATCAGCCATTTTTAGGGGTGTCTAACTTTATGGCATACATTGATGAAGTGACAAATACAACTCCACATTCTTCTTTGGTTGATATGAGATATTTAGGTATCATGTTGACAGATATTCACAGAAGGCCAGTTTACAATGAAGATGGTAAAATAGTGGATTACATACACACCCCACAGTTTGATGAAGTGTACATGGAAAACGGAGTGCTTAAATATAATGTTTCTTGAAAACCTATATAACAATGCAGAAGATATCTTAAAACAAATCATAGGGGAAATTGTACCTCCACCAGGTTATCAAGTACATAACTATCATTGGAAAGTTTCATTATTTTCTGACAACCCTGAGCGTTTTGTTTTTTTGCCAATAATGAACGACAAAGGCAAGACAGACGAAACGCTCATACTACCTACTGTTGCAAGAACAAGCAATTTATTGGCTTTTCACCTGTCTGATCTTGCTACTTATGTCTTTAAAATTAATAATCCTGACAAAGATGCAAAAGTAGAAGTTAAACATAAAGAATTCATGAAAAACTTGTGCTTGCTGTATGACGCTACTAAATCAAAAGAATTGAAATGCATAGTTGATTTTTTGACCAATTTTGATATGACAAAAGTGCCAGAGAGTATGCTTCATTCACACCGTATTGTATTTGAAGTAGATAACTCAATTGATTACATACTTGATGAACCGATTGTAAAATACATATCTGGTAACGTAAGCAATAACGATGAAAATTATGATGGCTATTGTTCTATAACTGGCAAAAAGTGTAAGACGACCTCATATCTCCCCATGAGAATTAAAAATATACCAGGTAAACATGCACAATATTCTTTGATATCAAATAATGATGAAATATATGTTTCTTATGGACTTGAGGATTGGAAAGTAAGTTCTGTTTCTGAAGAAGCAATCAGAATGTGCCATCTTGCATTAAACGCATTGGCATCCTCAAAAGATCACTCATATACCTTTGGTCCATATAAGTTCATATGGTTCTCCAAATCGAGCTTAGACTTACCTTTTATGCAAGATCCTAAACTGATTAAAGACTTTTTGGAATCTTATAAGACTGGGAAAATTTATTCAGCAAGATCACTTAAAAAGTCCGATAAATTTTATTTATACTCTCTTAGTACGAATTCAGTAAGAATAGTGCTTAATTTTTCAATTGAATCAAACATCTCAGAGTTTTATGAAACGCAATACAATTGGTTGACTCAAACCTCTATTAATAATCATTGCTTTTCTATGTATGAATTTTGCAAGTTGTTCTCAGATAAAAACCCAGCTCCTAAAAGGCATTTGTTTGATTCAGCATTCTTTGGACATCAGTTGCCATTAAATTTAGTTTTTGAAACACTAAGTAAATTAAAAAGCAAAAAGCTTGGATCTTTTCTACACAAAGATAAAAATGAATTTGCTTTATTGGGATTGTTAAGATACTATGTCACTAAGGATCATCAACAACAAATGAAAAATTCAGAACAGCTTCCAGAAAATTTGGATTCTTTAGGATTCAAATTGGGAAGACTTTTTACAGAATATCAAGAATTACAGTTTGAGGTAAGCCCAAAAGTTAACACCTCTATTACTTCTTCACACTTGACTATGGCATCAACTCATCCAGAATCTGTTTTTGGGTTTCTTAATATAAATGCACAAAAGCATCTTGATTATTTACGGAAACAAGATAAACTAGGTGCATATTATTCAATCAAAAGCAGAGTTGATGATATAATTTCATTGATACCAAACATTCCAGTCTCTCTTAACCTTAAAGAACAGTGTGAGTTTATGCTGGGAATGTCTTTTCAATCTAGTCTACTTAAAGAACAAAGAATTGCCAATAAGGCAAAGAAGGAAGCATCAAATGAAATTTGATCCAAGTAAAGAACTAACTATAGTCGTCTATCTTGACATCGTAAACGGAAATCCTAACGGCGATCCAGGTACAGGTATGCCAAGAGTCAACCCATACACTGGACATGGTTTTTTGACTGATGGTTGCGAGAAGAGAAAGCTAAGAAATTACTTCCTACATGAAGGTCGTCCGATTTTTGCTATGTGCGAAAGTGCCATAAACGATACTATCAGAGAAGAATATGCTAAGATAGGCGTTAAGTCTACTCCAAAAGATGCAGATAAAGCAAATTTGGCTAAGATTCTTGCAAACAAGTATGTTGATTTGAAATTTTTCGGTCATGTGCTTGCTACTGGTGACTTACCTGCAAATAATCTTCGTGGTGCTTTATTTGTAGGAGAAGGCGAGTCAATTCATCCTGTAATAGTCCGCACCATTGATATTTCAAGATGTTACGCCACTAATGATAAAGAAAAGACTGGTAAGAAGCTTAATCAGGCGCTTGGCAGCAAGTCAGTAATAGATTACGGAATGTACAAGTTTGTACTTAAGTATTCATCACATACTGGAATGGCTAATGGAGTCACATCTGAAGACCTTGAGCTTCTTGTAGAATCATTGCAATGGTGCTGGTCAATTGATCGTTCTGCTAACAGAGACCTCAGATTCCAAAAAATGGTTGTTTTTTCTCATGACCCTAAATCAGTGCAGACACAGAAACTTGAAGCGTTAATTGAAGCTACAATTGCACCAAAGCCAACATGTACTGAAGATGTCTCACTTGTCTTTAAAAGTGATGAAGTACCAGAAGGTGTCATAGCCTTAGAGTTTTAATTGGTGCTGCGAACCTGATGTGATTTTTATTATCCCATTAGGTTCGCACTTTTTTAATGGTCAATTTATTATTTTATACCTGACCCATCTTCAATCTTAGTACTTTAACAATTTTATATATCCCAAATGTGCGCTTTCATCCAACTTCATTGTTGGATGTGGATTGAAACCGGCCACAGCGTTCCTTATAGATTTCATGTTCCTAACTTTCATCCAGGCTAACAGCTGGATGTGGATTGAAATCACATCTTTGGTGCTTTTAATGATTACATTCATTCAACTTCATTGCTGGATGTGGATTGAAATGCCGAATGCCTACGTTCATGTCGCAAAGAAGATTACTTTCATCCAGCTTAAGAGCTGGATGTGGATTGAAACTGAGAATCACATTAGTATCAAGATCAGGCGGTACTTTCATCCAACTTCATTGTTGGATGTGGATTGAAACATGGTGGAGTCGGACAAGGTATTAGAGTTTTTGCAGCTTTCATCCAACTTCATTGTTGGATGTGGATTGAAACACCAAGATCATTGAATCAAACCAGACCACCTAACCTTTCATCCAGCCTTACAGCTGGATGTGGATTGAAACCTGTGTTTCGTCCGGTAGATACACTTTGGTCCATTTCATCCAACTTCATTGTTGGATGTGGATTGAAACTCCTGAAAGATTCGTTCACAGCCAGCCTTCTTCTTTTCATCCAGCCTTACAGCTGGATGTGGATTGAAAAATTGGCTTGTCAACGTACATCGTAGCAAGACAAGGCTTTCATCCAGCCTTACAGCTGGATGTGGATTGAAACGGTTGCCTCAATGCAGCAATAAATGTCGCAGTGCTTTTCATCCAGCTTAACAGCCGGATGTGGATTGAAACGAATTATCTAGGAGTGGTAGCAATGACTAATAACCTTTCATTCAACTTCATTGTTGGATGTGGATTGAAACAAGTTTCATTTGATTTTCCTTTCTTATAGAACGGGCTTTCATCCAACTTCATTGTTGGATGTGGATTGAAACCAACAAGTTGTTTGTAATGACTTTGATGCATTGATGCTTTCATCCAGCTCAACAACTGGATGTGGATTGAAATTGATGAAGATATGTCAACCTAGACTCCGAGACTTCCTTGTCCAGCCAAAAAGCTGGATGAGGATTAAAAGACAAATAGTCTAGATAAGTCTTTTATGCAATTCTTCTAATCTTGTATTTCTTTTTATGTCTAACAAAAGCCATCTCTTGCACTGGTGATGGCTCTTGTGTTTCAATTGGTTTTGTCTCTTTAGGTTTTGCTACTTGACCTATATAAGTGACATTGTCTTGATAATCCATTCTAAACTTAGCACTAAAATATTTATTAAAAGAATCAACTAGCATTCTATGCCCTTCATCAAGTAATGTTTCTTTTGAAAAACCTTGCATAAATGACGTGTCTTGGAATTGAGAATTATATTTGTTAGTAATAGCTATCATTACTATTTTAGATAAATTATTGATTATACGATTGATCTTTGGAATTAAATTTTCATAACTATTAGTGTTTATGATTGGGTTAAAATGAGAAACAATTAAAGAATCAACATAATTACTAACCCATTCATCAATATTTTCTTCTCTTAAATTACTGAAATTGTACTCTTCTTTTGAACCTTTAGGAATAAAACTACTCAATGCTCCAGAGTCAGCTAATTTTTTATATACACTTGCAGCTTCAGAATTATCAAGAACATTGCTAACTGTAAACAATGGAATGTTGTTCTGTTTACAAAAATCTAACTTTAATTTGTCCCTATATAATCTCTGCTGAAAGTCATCGTAAGTTTTATAATGCTTTTTATCAAAAGAGTAATGTTGATTTCCTTGCACTTCAAACAACATTACAATACTTCCAGATTTTAAAATAGCTCCATCAAAAATTAATAAATATGCTTCTTTTGAACCAGGAGGATATACATTAATAGATAATGTTCTCTGATATTGATATTCAGGACCCAAACTTTTATTTAATGTTTGTTTGAGTACTTTCTCACCCTTAGAACCTATTTGTTTTGTATAGCAACCATCTATGAACAAATTGTCCATATCCTGGAGATCTATAATAAATTGTTGAATAGCAAAATTGTCATTACTTGATTTTATTTCTTCTAATTTTCTTTTGACATCATTTATTCCATCACGTTCTAACCTTTTTCGAAACAAATTTCCTACCTGATTTAATTTCTTTTTGACTTCTTCTCCCAATTTTTTTTGAAGATCAAGATTAGACAATTCTGTTTTGTAATCTTCTTCTAATGGCATTTCGGATGGTTCTATTTTGTATCTTTTTTGCCTTTCTTCATTAAAAGGATCTATTTTTTCTTCTAAAACTAAAACCTTAGTTAATGAATTAACCCATTGATTTTGAGTGTAGAATTGATTAGGAGATAAACCTGTCAAATTCATCTTTTCTAATGTATGAGGATTGTCGCCAGTGTATCTAATTTTGGGTTGTGTGGTGACCCTTTCAACAGAATCGATTACACCATTTAAAATCTTTTCAACTTCATTATAAGCTGTATCTTTTTTGATAGCAGCAGGTAATTTTCCACCAAGGACCAAGTCTCTCCACTCTTGTAATGTAAAACCATCTTTAGAAATATTTCTGGTTTCACTTTTGCCACCATGCTCAACAGTTAATTTTGCTATATCACTATCAGGATCAACTGTATATTTATATAATCTTTGACCAGGCTTCAAACCATAAAATGATTCTTCTAAACGTTGATTAAATTTCTGCTGTTTTTGTTCTGGAGATAATCTTTTCAAAGCATTTACATTTCTTAAATGTCTATCAATGTTGTATTGATTTGTTATCTTTTTAACGCCTTCTAAATACTTTCCCCATACATTGACAGAAAAAGGAGGCTGCCCAATTTTGCTTTGATGTTCTAGTAATTCTTTGACAGAACCAGTGTATGTAATTTTTAAAACATCTTCACCAAATCTGTTTTTCATATCTCTCTGATCGGATATAATATTGTTTTCTTGAATAAATTTTCTATCTTTTGGCGATAATTGATTCCATGTATTAACTCTTATTATTCCGCCAGATAAACCCAAATAAGCAGCATATTCAGGACGTAAAAAACATATAATATCAGGATAAGGCTTCTGACCTTTACTACACATTTTTAAAACATAATTCTTATTGTTTCTAAAAGCTGCCCAACTTTCATAACTACCAACACCAGCTTCTTTTAATAATTTTTTAAGCTTCTCATTTTCGAAATATTGATTGATGTCGGAATATTTACTAGGATTTCTGTATTTATCAATTTCTTCAGGAGACATTACATCTTCTTGAGAACATGGACCAAAATATCCACGAGTGTAAATACTGGAAGATTTAATAATTGAAATTCTATACATACTATATATATTCTAAAAGAAAAAGAAAATCCCCCTCAAAGAATCGAGGGGGATCTATTTATTTAATTCTTAATTTGTATTTTTTCTGTGCTGTACTAAGTCTTTTTCCTAAATCTTGTTTTGTTCTCATCATAGATTCTTCAAAAGTTAAACCTTCATCAACATAATAAGATTCAAAAATTAATTCAGCTTGCTCTGGGTCTTCTGGGAATTGCATCCTAAAAATTTGCTTATTTTTAAAAATCTTCTCTTCTCTGAAATTTCTAGCAACAGCATCATCAATACTTAAGCCATGCCCATACACCAAGTTTCTAATTGTCGAATAAGCTTTTTTTATTTCAACAAGAGGTCTTCCAGCATATAACTTTTGGATTAATCTATGTAATGCAATTGTTTCACCATTATAAACAACCATCTCATCATTTGATTTAGACTCAACACCTTTTTTATGATCCATTACCTTACTTTCTATTGGCATTGATCCTTCTGATAATCTCTTCTGTACCATTTCCATAGCTTTTTCTAAATCTTGACTATATGTATCAAAAATCCGCATTGTCAAACTATTAATTGGCATACCATTGGACTTTAAAAATTCTCTATACTTTACTGAATCCTGAATGTGCTGAAATGAAGTGTTTAAATCTTTGCCATCTCTTATATATCTTCTTAATAACTCTTGATTCTGTCTAAAACCCTTTGGATCAAGATATTTAATAATTCTTAAAGCTTTTTGATAATCTTCTTCTGTATGAGGAATAGGTTCTTCAGGAGCATCTTTTGGAAGCTTATCTTTATATTGAAAAACTACTCTGTCAACTGTAGAATCATCAGACAGTTTATTATGTCTCTTACTCATTACAAACTTTCTATATAACTCTTGCAAAATCTCTTCGTCTTCAATACCTGATTTTGATTTTATTAAAGACATAATCTCTTCTCTTCTTTTCTGCTTATTTTCAGCATTCAAAAGAGATGTTTCTTTCTGTAATGTTTTAAGGGTAGGTTCTTTTCTTTTTTCTATAGTTTGCTTTAACTTTTCTGATGCCACTTCTAAAGCTTTACTTGGATCGCCTGTACTCTCTAATACACTTTGAAAATTTTGTCTAAAGTTGCTATAATTTAAACGATAATTTTCTATATCTGGATCAATAGACAAAATAACTTTCTTGATAAAATCTGAGTTATCTGCAATGCGAACAATTTCCATAATGAATACCCTAAAATAAAATATTTCTAATCTTAATTCTTATAACTCTTTCTTGGCAAAACCTCTTTATTTAAAAATCGAGCATACCTTGACACTTAACACACATATAGGATAAAATCAATTATGCACTAAGATGCACCAAGGGATAAACAGATGAGAACATATCAATCTAAAAGCGAGTTTCCAAAAGGATGCTTGAATGCGATGGCCATACAAGCAATCATAATCACAGCTATCATCGTAATTGTAAAATGGATCAGATAATGCAAACAAAATCCTACCTCGCTGGATACACAAGAAGACAAATGGTTTTCTATTTTTTCGAGGTACATCAAATAGGCAAGTATTCTTCATTCTTTATCACTGTTTACATATGGGAAACCTTTTATCTGCCAGAAGGTAAAACATTTGAACAACTCTATGCAGAAGTGTGTAGTAATCTTTCTATATTCTATGATGAGGAATTTGCTCACTTAGAAAAAAACTTTGACAGAGACAGAGACTTAGCATCAAAGAGAAAAGTCTTTCTTTATCAATATGAAGAAAACTACTTTGTTAATCTTCCACATAGCTATCTTAAATATGCTGCACCTAGAACCCGTACACTTGATGTTAAACCTACAGAACAAAAAGTAGGCATAATCAAAGAAGTGGTTCCAACAGGGCAAAGATCTTTTAATTTCTTTAATGACCAACTAGAAGATACTGATCAACCAGAAAACATTACTCTGGGAACTCAAACTCTAGAACCAGAACCTGAAGAAGAAGATTTGTCGCCATTGATGCAAGACATAAAGAATGCCGACATATTGCAATCTAAAGAAATCTACTTGCAATCTAAAGAAATCTACTATTGGCCCACATCATTAGAAGAGCTTAACAAATTGCTCAAACCTAATGAAACAATAATATGTAAAAAGATTGATGATATGTCATTCATCTACATACGAGATATAGAAGCCTAACCCCATTCAAGCCTCTCAAGTAAAATTGGGAGGCTTTTTGCATACTAAAACCTTGAATGATAAAATAGCCACATGGAAAACATCACTCTTTCTACCAACTCATGGGACTCAGAAACTTTTATATTATTATACTATATTGTTTTTAATATATATTTTTATCTAAATATATACAATACATTTTAAAAAATACAACTTGTTTTCCAGCAGTTTCAAAAAATAAGTTTAAGCTACTTGTAACATTTGTGACAATTTTCCATTATTGAAATAGCTACATTTGAAATCACTAAACTATCCACTAGTGACGCCATGCGAGATAATGGATCTTCTTTCGGCTTGTATTTAGCGAAGATTCCTTCTGAACGATACAAAGTATACACAGAATCAACACCCGCTAAGGAGATAGCTGAGCCTGTAAATTGGTCATTGATAAACACATTTTCCATTTTACTCTTTGCCT